>Ga0105050_10000859_pt1 | contig 46248 bp, 42 predicted proteins | sample FRY01_FD_78088 | JGI IMG/M metagenome (GOLD analysis project Ga0105050, IMG submission 78088) | Freshwater microbial communities from Lake Fryxell liftoff mats and glacier meltwater in Antarctica - FRY-01 | ecosystem: Environmental > Aquatic > Freshwater > Ice > Glacier meltwater ...
CGCAGATCGCGGCGATGACCGCCGGATCGCTCAGCCAACGCTTGATCTGGCTCTGCGTTTCCATGACGACACCCTACGGCGTCGGCGCTAACTTGTCCGGCACTACTTGTGGGGTACGGGCAGGGCTAGTCGATCTGGTCTGGTTGTGGCAAAGGGTCGTCGGCCGGAGATGGCCGGAAGGTATGGCCGGATGCATCCTTGGATCGTGGCACAGGCTCCATCGCGATGAGCGTCTTGCCAGACTCGCCGCCGATCTCCCGGACCAATCGTGGGAGCAGATAGCCCGGTAGTCTCGCATGCATGTCGCGTAGCAGCGGTTGCACCCGATGCTCAGCCACTTCGAAAGCATGCGTGCCGCGTACCCGGTCCAGCAGATGCAGGTAGTAGGGGAGCACACCCTGCTCAAAGAGCTGCTGTGCCAGTTCGCACTGGGCTTCAACCGAGTCGTTGATGTCTTTCAGCAGTACTGATTGATTCAGCAGTGTGACTCCGGCATGGCGCAGCAACGTGAACGCACGATGGGTGTCAGCGTCCAGTTCCTGTGCGTGGTTGACGTGTACCACCATGACCACCGGCTTTGCTGTACTGGCCAGCGTGTGGAGCAAAACACTGGTTGTGCGCTGTGGCAAGACCACTGGCAGCCGGGTGTGGATGCGGATGCGGCGGACGTGCGGTATTGCAGCAATACTGTTGAACAAGGCGGTAAATGTGTCGTCCGGAAGGGTCAGCGGGTCGCCACCGGACAGGATGATTTCCGTCAGGGAATGATCGGCGCGGATTACTTCGACGGCTTCATGCAGCGCGCCGGGAGGATGGTCTGCGTACGGAAACTCACGGCGAAAGCAGTAGCGACAATGAACCGCGCAGGCGGGACTGGCGATAAGGAGGGCACGGTGAGCGTACTTCTGAATCAGTCCCGGGGCGCGGGTCCGGTTGATCTCATCCACCGCATCGGCGACAAATCCCGGCATGACCAGGCGTTCATTCACATCGGCGAGTACCTGCAGCAACAGAGGGTCGCGGTGATTGCCGGGCTGCATTCGAGCCACAAACGGGGCAGGGACTCGAATCGGAAAGTCGGGCGTCGGATCTGTGTCAGCAACATCAGTAATCGACATACCAAGCTCCCGCAACAGCGATTGGCTCGTCCGAACAGCACTTTTCAGGAGCAGGCGCCAGGTGTCGGGCTCCCACGGTCCAGGATTCACGGGTATCATGCGCGCCTTTTTCTGCAACAGCGGTATCAGCTGATGGCGACGTATAGTACCAACGAATTCAAGAGCGGAATCAAAGTGATGCTCGAGGGTGATCCCTGCTCGATCCTGGACAACGAGTACGTCAAACCAGGTAAAGGGCAGGCTTTCAACCGCGTGAAACTCCGCAACCTGAAAACTGGTCGGGTCTGGGAGCGCACCTTCAAGTCGGGTGACAGCCTGGATGGCGCCGATGTCATGGAAGCGGAAATGGAATATCTCTACAACGACGGAGAGTTCTATCACTTCATGAAAACCGACGGCAGCTTCGAGCAGTTCGCGGCTTCGGAAAATCTCGTCGCAGATGCGAAGGAGTGGTTGCGCGAGCAGGACAAATTCCAGGTCATCCTCTGGAACGATCAGCCCATTTCCATCGCTGCGCCAAATTTTGTCGAACTGGAAGTAGTTCGCTGCGATCCGGGGCTGAAAGGCGATACCGCGACCGGAGCAACCAAACCGGCAACGTTGTCTTCCGGAGCGGTGGTGCGCGTACCGTTGTTTGTCAACGAAGGCGACGTGCTTCGGGTGGACACCCGCAATCGGGAATACGTCAGCCGGGTTCGGTGACATTGTCTCCCCCGTCTTCTCCAACTTTCTGGCGCCCGACAGCCGATGTCGCGGCGCTGGTGGCCCGTGGCCAGCTGCTGGGAGACATTCGAGAATTTTTCCGTAGACGTCACGTGCTTGAAGTGCAGACCCCGATCCTGATGCCCGATACGGTCACCGAGCCGATGATCGATTCGATTGCGGTGGCGGGTGAAGGTTGGCTGCAAACCTCACCCGAGTATGCAATGAAACGTCTGCTGGCGGCTGGTGCACCGGCCATCTATCAGCTTGGTCCCGTCTTCAGAGCCGGTGAGCGCGGTCGCTGGCACAACCCTGAATTTACGTTGCTTGAGTGGTACCGCCCCGGTTTTGATGACTGTCAGTTGATGGAGGAACTCGCCTCGCTGGTGAATACGTTGCTCGGTCCTGCGTCTTACCGACAGGTCACCCATGGCGATCTGGTTCCTGCCAGACTGTCCGGGGATGCTGCCGATCTTGCCTATGCGCAAGCCTGCTCAGCACTGCATGGGCGGTGCTTCGTAACCCACTTCCCGCGCAGTCAGGCCTCACTCGCCCGCTTGCACTCAGATGGAAAAACGGCAGCCCGTTTCGAGCTGATTGTGGCCGGTGTCGAGATTGCCAACGGCTACTTTGAAAACTGCGATGCTGCGCAGTTGCAGGAACGGTTCGCCGCTGACAACACGCGACGACGGGAACTCGGCAAAACCGGGATCGACCTCGATGCTGCCTTTCTGGCTGCCAATGCCCATGGCATCCCGTCGTGTGCCGGAGTTGCTGTCGGTGTAGATCGCCTGTTGATGCTGCAGCGAGGGGCTCGGCACATACACGAAGTACTTACCTTTCCCAAGTAGCGTCAGCAAGCGCTTACTTCCTGAAAGATTTTTGGACTCACAGACAAGTTCTTGTTGAGTGGTCAGGGGTGCAGACGAGTGACCACGGGCTGCGCGATGGTCTCGCCCATGCGTACAGCTCGACCAGCAACGAGTCGGTCATCCAGGCGAACAGCGTCGCGTTCGAATGCGAGAATGACTGTCGAGCCGAGGAGAAACCGGCCAACTTCGTCGCCGCGGGCAAACCCAATGCCGTGTTCACGGACAATTTTCTGCTGATATGGAGAGCGCGGCCCGGGCCAGGTGGTCTCGATGCCCGCGACGATCATTGCACCGACCATGATGACCAGCATGCGGCCGACATCGGTGCGAAATGCCATCACCAGTCTTTCGTTCCTGCAGAACAACCCTTCAATCTCGCCTTCGGTATGTCCGTTGACCGAAAACAGGGCGCCTGGAATGGCCACGCTCTGGTGCAACTCGCCAGCAATTGGCAGATGTACTCGATGGTAGTCACGTGGTGCGAGATAGACCGTCAGGAATTGCCCGCCTTCGAAATCCGCAGTGGCGGCATCGCCGCCCAGGGCAGCAAAGGAATAGCGGATGCCTTTGGCCTGCAGAAGAGTCCCATTCTCGATCCGCCCGACCTGGCTGATTACACCATCAGCAGGGCACAACAAGGCACGCGAATCGGCTGGGAACGGGCGGGCGCCTGGCTTGAGGGTACGGGTAAAAAAGTCGTTGAATGAATCGTAGGCGCCCAGATCAGATCGATCGGCCTCGGCCATGTTGACGTTGTAGCTGCGTGCAAACAAGCGAATGAACGGCACACTGAAGAAGGGCAGGCTGGAGCTTGCGAGCAGGCCAACCATACGCGACAGCAGATGTTGTGGAAGTACCCGTTGCAGGTTGACAAAAAAACTCACGCAGACTCCTGGCCTGATTCTCTTCAGCGTTCGATCGGCGTGTCCTCCCGGTTACCCCATTCCGACCATGAACCATGGTAGGCCTGAACGTGGGGATAACCGAGCAGGCGCATCACAAGATACGAAAGCCCCGAGCGATGGTGGGTCTGGCAGTGCGTAATGACATGTTTGGTCGCGGTAATGCCGTGAGAGTTGAGCAACTCCGCGATATTCGCGACCAGTCTCGTTGCACGCGCCGGATCCTGCATGCGCAGCCAGTCGATGTTCACCGCACCGGGAATGTGACCGCTTCGGGCTGAGGCAGCACGCAACCCCGCATACTCTTCTGCCGACCGCACATCGAGCACGATGTGATCGGGTGAACCAAGTGTTGCCAGAATGTCCGGGATTTCTGCGATCGGATCGCGATACAGGGTGATCTGCACGGTGGTGGGCGCAACAGCTGTCGGCGGACCCGCAACGAGTCCCACACCACAGGCGTGCATGGCGTGCACCCCTCCGTTGATGTACCCCCAGTTGCGATGGCCGATCACATCGAGAGTCCAGGCAAAGCGTCCGGCCCAGCCACCCCCTTCATCATCGTAGGTGACGATGTGCTGGTCCGGTCGATAACCAATACGGCTCAACATCGTTTCGAGTTGTGCAACCGGCGGTAGTCGACCGGGTGCCGGGGATGCCCCGAGAACCAGTTCGCGCGGCGTGACCAGACGCGCATCAGGCAGATGCGCCTGCGTGAATGCATCCGCCTGGGCGACGTGGACGATCAGCCAGTTGCGGGTATCGAGACCGGACAGTTCTTCGGGTTCATACAGTCTGGGTGTGCTGATTGAGGCTCTCCTGGATGAGGTACTGCACATTCCGCCAGCCGGTGTGCATCACGGGAGACTTCTTACAGTAGCTTTGCCCGGGCGATCAAGTTCAAATTGGCGCGTAGCGCAACCCAACTCTCGTGGAGTACCTGATGGCGGCCACTCTGGTGTGGATGGATATGGAAATGACCGGTCTCGATCCAGACCGGGATAACGTCCTGGAAATTGCAACGCTCGTTACCGATGACGATCTGAATATCGTCGCTGAAGGCCCGGTGTTCGCCATTTCACAATCGGCCCAGACGCTGGCTGGCATGGATGACTGGAACCAGAGAACGCATAGTGAATCAGGCCTGCTGGAACGGGTACGCAAATCCGGGGTATCCCTGGTGCAGGCGGAGTCCTCGACGCTTCAGTTCATACAGGCGCATGTTGGTGAGAAATCTGCGCCACTGTGTGGCAATACCGTCTGGCAGGACCGGCGATTTCTGTACCGCCACATGCCGACCCTTGAGGCCTGGCTGCACTACCGGATCATTGATGTCAGCACACTGAAAGAACTGGCGCGTCGATGGCAGCCAGCGATTGCCAGCGGTTTTCGCAAGCAGGGCGCACATACGGCGTTGGCTGATATTCGCGAATCGCTGGATGAACTGCGTTATTACCGGTCGACTTTCCTGCGCTCCAGTTGATCCAGGGCCCACCGAATGTGCGGTGCCAGCAATTCACTGGCCGTCAACAGGCGCGCTTCGAGTGCGGCCACACGATTTGCGCTCCAGGGGGCGTTGCCCAACGCCACCGCAAGGTTACGTTGCCATTGCTGGTAATTGATCCGACGGATCGCTGAACCCTCGGTCTGCTGCAGGAATTCCGCTTCGGTCCAGGCAAACAGGGTGTCGAGATCCGCATCCAGCAGTGGTCGGCGCGGGGAAAAGTCCGCCTCCCCGGTTACCGGTGCAGCGCGATTCCACGGACAGAAGGTCTGGCAATCATCACAGCCGAACACCCGGTTGCCGACCGCCTGCCGGTAGACTTCCGGGATTTCGCCCTTGTTCTCGATGGTCAGCCAGGCAATGCAACGACGGGCATCTATGGTGCGATCATCGCGGATCGCGTCGGTCGGGCAAACTCGCATGCAGGCCTTGCAGCTGCCGCAATGATCGGTGTCTTCGGGAGCATCGACCGGCAGGGGCAGATTGGTGAATATCTCGCCAAGAAAAAACCACGACCCGGCGTCACGATTCAGAACGAGGCTGTGCCTGCCAACCCATCCATGGCCCGCTTTGACGGCGAGCGCACGCTCAAGTACCGGCGCCGAATCGGTGAACACGCGAAAGCCATGATCCAGAGGCGAAACTGCGTCGCTCAACAGGGTGGCCAGCTTCGCCAGCCGCCTGCGCATGACCTTGTGGTAGTCGCGGCCAAGGGCATAACGGGCAATCTGGCCTCGTTCGGAGTCTTCTGGTTTGGCCAGCAACGCGCTGGCGCCGGGGTGATAGTTCATCCGCACGACAACCACCCGCAGGGTTCCCGGATGCAGAAGTTCCGGGTGCAACCGCTTGTCGACATTGCGTGCCAGATAATCCATGTCTGCATGGCACCCATCGGCAAGCCAGGCATGCAGCCGTGTTTCGTGAGCGGACAGGTCGATGTCCGTGACCCCCACACCAGCGAAGCCAAGGTCGGTCGCCCACCGGGTGAGCTGATCTTTCAATCGATCGAGTGTTGCAGCGTCCGGACTCGTCATGACGCCAGTATACTGGCGGCTGCTCGCCGGAAGTCGACCGTGATCCATCTCCATACTGCTGTCCAGAGTCGCGCTGCTGATGCGCGTGCCATTGCCGAACTCGGAATCTCCGGCTTCGAGCTCATGTGGCGCGCTGGCCGGTTTGCGTTGGATTGCCTGTTAGAAGCGTGGCCTGCGGCTGCCTCGGTATCGATTTTTGCAGGCAAGGGCAACAATGCAGGTGACGGTTACGTGATTGCCGCGCTCGCCATCGAAATGGGTCTGAGGGCAGAGATTGTCCAGGTTGGGGCAGCCCCGGCCGCTGGTGATGCGGCGATGGCAGTGAGACTTGCTGCGCAGCGCCGGGTGCCGACGATTCCATTTTCGGCTGACTATCTCTCCAGTGGCGCAGGTGGTGTGGTGCTGGTCGATGCGTTGCTGGGTACCGGACAGTCGGGCGCACCACGCGGCGACTTTGCCCTTGCGGTTGCCGCGCTCAATGCGAGCGGTCGACCACTGCTCGCGGTGGATATCCCGACCGGACTGGATGCCGATACCGGTGGAGCGTGTGGGGAAGATCCTGCGGGTGTTGTGCAGGCGGATGTCACGGCGACTTTCATTACCCACAAGATTGGTCAGTACACCGGGCTCGGCAAGCAGGTGTGTGGACGCGTCTGTTTTGACCCGCTCGGAGTGGACTCCCGTTGGTGTGGCGCAGGAGTTCCCTTGCTGGAAACCGTTCCAGCGCGCGCTCCACTCCCAATGCACGCCTACAAACATCAGCGTGGTCATGTCGTCATTGCTGGGGGCGATCTTTCTATGGGTGGCGCTGTCATGCTGGCCGGCGAGGCAGCGCTGCGGGCGGGAGCTGGCATGGTCACGATCATTACCCGACCAGAACATCGACCGGCGATCCTCGCGCGGCGCCCGGAACTCATGGTGATGGATGCGCAGGACGACGCTGCGGTTGCGTCCGTGCTGGGCAGGGCGACCTGTGTTGTACTTGGTCCCGGCCTCGATCGACGTGAGTGGGGGCGCTCTCTTTATCAGACCGTGACCCATGTGACCGAAGCACCGGTGCTGCTGGATGCCGATGGCTTTCATCACTGGCTCGAAAGCTCCCGATCCTTCAGGCCAGCAATCGCCACCCCGCATGTGGCGGAGGCTGCCCGGGTGTTGGCGACCTCGCCTGGCGCAGTTCAACGCGATCGACCGGCCGCAGCAAGAGAGCTTGTTGATCGCCTCTGCGAGGTGGTGGTTCTCAAGGGGGCGGGTTCCCTCATTGCTGATCGTAGCGCGCTTGCGGTCTGCGGTGCAGGTAACCCGTCGATGGCGAGTGCTGGAATGGGTGACGTGTTGTGCGGGGTGATTGCTGCGCAGATGGCAGACAGCCAGACAGCTTTTGCGGCTGCAGTGCGCGGCGTGGTCATGCATTCGGTTGCCGGCGACCGGGCGGCGATTCGCGGCTCGGCGCACAGCCTCCTCGCCAGTGATCTGATCGACGAATTGCGCCATCTGTCTTGAAAATCGATTTGCCAGACGAAGCTGCGACGATTCAGTTGGGAGGCAAACTGGCGGCTTGCCTGCGCGATCGTTTCCAGCATGATGCCTGTGTCTATCTGCGTGGTGATCTGGGCGCCGGCAAGACGACACTCACTCGCGGTATATTGCGAGCCTTCGGCTTTCAGGGCGCCGTCAAGAGCCCGACCTACACCTTGCTGGAACCTTACGAGCTTGAGGCATGCACGGTGCTGCATCTGGATCTTTATCGTTTGGCGCGGGCTGAAGAGCTGGTTTTTGTGGGGCTCGACGAGGCACTGGACACTCCGGGCATCAAACTCATTGAATGGCCGGAGCGCGGCGAAGGTTTTTTGCCACAGGCCGACATCGACGTGCTGTTGGAGTTGGCAGGGGAAGGCAGGGTGGCGAACATCGACGTACGTGGGCCAACTGGATGAACAACCGATCCTGCGCGTGGATTTTCGCCCTGTTGCTGATCTATACACCGCTGTCTGCCAACGTACTGCAGAACATCCGTGTGCATGAAGCACCGGATCACACCCGTGTCGTCTTCGATACGGTGGACGCCGTGCGGTACACGCTGAAAGACGAAGCATCCCCTGCACGCGTTATCCTCGAGTTTGCCAACACCAGTCCAGCTGCCGGGCTTGATACGGAGTTGGTTGCGGCTTCCCGCCAACGAATTCGCAAGATGCAGGGTGAGTCCGTCGGAGGTGTGTACAGACTTGTTATCGACCTGTCGACGAAACACACACCCAAGGCGTTTGCTCTTGCACCCATCCCACCCTATGGCCATCGACTGGTCCTCGACCTGTTCACTGATGGTGAAAGACCGGCTCGACCCGCAGCGCCGGTCAGCCCGACAGGCGCTCGTGCAGTTCTGGTGGCGATCGACGCCGGACATGGCGGTGAAGATCCTGGCGCCATTGCGGCCAATCGTCTTCAAGAGAAGGACATCGTCTTGCAGATCTCGCGCAAGGTAGCTTCGCGACTGGATGCGGTAAGCGGGTTCAAGACCCTGCTGGTGCGGGATGGTGACTACTATATTGCCCTGCGTGATCGTGTGCGGATTGCGCGTGAGGCACGAGCCGATCTGTTTGTATCGATACATGCCGATGCATTCACACGTGCGCATGTGAGTGGTGCATCGGTGTTCACCTTGTCGGATCGCGGCGCCACTTCAGAAACAGCCCGCTGGCTGGCGGACAAGGAAAATCGCGCCGACCTGATCGGCGGAGTGGGTGCAGTGACACTGGCGGGCAAGGACCCGGTACTGCGTTCGGTGTTGCTGGATCTGGCAATGGATGGTAATCGATCGGCCAGTCTGGAGGCCGGCAAGTCGGTGCTGTCCAGTCTTGGCAGCACGACGCATCTGCACAAGCGATTCGTCGAACAGGCAGGTTTCATGGTACTGAAGTCTCCAGACGTGCCATCGATACTCGTAGAATCCGGCTTCCTCTCGAATCCGGCAGAAGCCCGGCGCCTGTCCCAGGCGGATCACCAGGACAAAGTCGCTGCGGCCATCGCGCGTGGCATCCGGACGTTCCTCGAGAACTCACCCCCACCGGGCACCCTGCTGGCAAAGCGGCTGGCAGCTGATCCCGAACGTGTGGCCGGAGCGCGGTACACCATCGTTCGTGGCGATACCCTGTCGCAGATTGCCAACCGGTTCGGGGTCAGTCGGGAAAAGCTGCGTAAGGCCAATGACCTGAAGTCCGACGATCACATCCGGATCGGGCAGGTCATTGTGATTCCGGCAGGTTGATCGAGTGTTGTTGATGTTTCTGTCTTTGGTGCCTGGGTCTCTGGCGACAAGAGCCGGGACAGCAGATGCAGGGCTAAAGAGGATCGGGATAAAAAGTGCGGGACAACGCCGATGATGAAGCGAATCGACGTCCTGGCAACAGTTGTTGCCAACCAGATTGCAGCAGGCGAAGTGGTCGAGCGACCGGCTTCCATCGTCAAGGAGCTGGTGGAAAACAGCCTTGATGCTGGCGCAAGACGGATCGTCATTCAGACCGAAACCGGGGGCCTCGATCATATTCTGGTGCGCGATGAAGGACATGGCATCAACGAAGACGACTTGCCACGTGCGTTTGCTCGACATGCCACCAGCAAGATCAGGACTGCGGAAGATCTGTTCGTGGTGCAAAGTCTCGGCTTTCGCGGTGAGGCACTTGCCAGCATCGCCAGTGTTGCCAGGGTCGAGATCCAGTCGCGGACGGCCGGCATGGCCATGGGCTGGTCGATGGCGATGAGAGGCGGTGTCACCGATTTCGAGCGGCCGGTTGCGCACCCGGTGGGCACCACCGTTGAAGTGCGTGATCTTTTTTTCAACACCCCGGCCCGTCGCAAGTTCATGAAGACCGAGCGCAGCGAAGCGCAGGCCATTGATACCGTGATCCGACGATTGATTCTTGCAGAACCCGATGTGGCGTTTGAACTCGATCAGGGTGGCGCGCGCTTGCAGGTGGGTACGGGTGGTATGGAGCCAAGGCTCGCGCGCGTACTGGGGCAGGGTTTCCTCACCAGTCACATTGCACTTGATGAGCGTCGCGGGCCATATCGTCTGCATGGTTGGGTTGGTTTGCCGACGTGGTCGCGCAGTCACGCCGATCATCAGTTCTTCTTTGTGAATCGCCGCGTTGTACGCGACAAACTGGTCGCACATGCCCTGCGACAGGCCTATCGGGATGTTCTCTATGGGGCGCGGCATCCGGTCTTCGTGTTGTCACTGGACCTCGCACCTGAGCTGGTGGATGTCAACGTGCATCCGACCAAGCACGAAGTTCGATTTCGGGATGCACGCGACGTTCACGATTTTGTTTTTGGCACGCTCAACCGTTTGTTGAGAGATGTCAGACCGACGCATCTGCAGACGGCGCCATCACCCGCTGCGCCGTTGGTTACCCAGTCCTCGCGGTCAGAGCCGGTACTGGGTACCGCGCAGCTGACCGGATTCGAGGCGTCATTGCGAACGCCGTTGCCGCCGATCGGGCATCGACCGGTAGAAAGTTCATCCTCTCGGTACCCAACCAGTTCACAGCTGCGTGTCGAGCCACTCGCGGTCAGAGAAGTGACCGCCCATGATCAGCCAGAAACAGGCGTGCCTGCGCTTGGGTATGCCATCGGTCAATTGCATGGCATTTATCTGCTGGCACAGAACGCCAGCGGTCTGGTGCTGGTGGATATTCACGCCGCGCACGAACGAATCGTCTACGAGAGGATGAAACGGCAACGCAGTACCCAGGGCATCGTTGCCCAGCGTCTATTGGTACCGGTTCTGCTGGATGTTTCGGAGCAGGAAGCAGAGCTGGCCGAATCGTCTGGCGATCTCCTGGCAAGCATGGGCCTGGTGGTAGACCGGTCCGGCCCTGGCGCCATCACCATTCGTGAAGTACCGCAGACCCTGCAGGGCGGTGACACGCAGGCACTGGTCCGGGATGTGCTCGCCGATCTGGCTGAATATGGCGGTTCGACGCTGATCGAAGCCCGCCAGCTTGAACTGCTTGGCACCATGGCGTGCCACGGATCGGTGCGCGCCAATCGATTGATGAGTCTGGCAGAACTGAATGCGCTGCTCCGGGAAATGGAAGTGACGGAGAATGCGGGCCAGTGCAATCACGGTCGACCCACCTATCGCGAAATAAGTGTCGATGAACTGGATCGACTGTTTCTTCGGGGTCGTTGATGGCCCATACGTGGCCGCTGCTGGTCATCACGGGGGTAACCGCTACGGGCAAAACTGATCTGGCGCTCCAACTTGCCGATCGGTTGCCCGCACATCTCATCAGCGTGGATTCCGCGATGGTCTATCGCGGCATGGATATCGGTACGGCCAAGCCATCGACAGAGGAACTTGCCCGGCACCCGCACGCACTCATCGATATCCGCGATCCGGCAGAGGCTTACACGGTAGCCGACTTCGTGGCCGACGCTGACCGGGAAGTGACGTGGGCGTTTGCCAATGGGCGCATCCCGATTCTGGTTGGCGGAACAATGATGTACCTGCGCGCTTTTCGCGATGGTCTGGATGCCATACCGGCGTCAACGCCATCCGTGCGCGCGCTTGTTGTTGAACGGGCGGTCAAGGAAGGCTGGTCTGCCCTGCACGCAGAGCTGTTGGTCGCAGACCCGGTGGCGGCGGCGCGCATTCATCCCAACAATCCGCAGCGACTGGCGCGAGCTCTGGAGGTGCTGCTGCTGACCGGCAGACCACTCTCAAGTTATTGGGGCACTGCACAAAGCGCGGAGGCCAGACATTCCTGCCGACTCGCTGAGGTGTGGCTTGACTGGCCGGAGCGGCAAACAGTACACAAACGCATCGCGCAGCGCCTCGAGCGTATGTTTGCATCCGGATTCATTGACGAAGTTGCCCGGTTGCGTCTGCGCGGCGATTTGCATGCCGGCTTACCAGCGCTGCGCGCCGTAGGTTATCGGCAAGTGTGGAACTACCTGGATGAAAAACTGGACGCAGATCAAATGCGCGAGGACGTGCTTGCCGCGACGCGTGGACTGGCACGAAGACAGTACACCTGGCTGCGTGCGTGGACTCAGTTGCTTCGCCTCCCTGCAGGAGAACCTGCAGCCGCTCTCGAGCAGGTCGCGCGGCTTGCAATCCACGAGGCCTCTGGCCATAGTGCCGCGGAAATCGCCGGGCTTGCTGAAGACTGACATTCGGTGTAATGAAATGCTGGCCAGTTGAGGCCATACCGCATCGCAGGATGTGAATGTGCGGAGAGGCCAGCGGCGAAGAGAATTGCAAGAGTGCCAGGAGAGCAACATGTCAAAGGGGCAGAGCCTACAAGACCCTTACCTCAATGCCTTGCGGCGTGAACGCGTGCCGGTGTCCATCTATCTGGTGAGTGGCATCAAGCTGCAGGGCCAGATCGAATCTTTCGACCAATTTGTGATCCTGTTGCGCAACACCGTCAGTCAGATGATCTACAAACACGCCATTTCGACAGTCGTCCCGTCGCGCAATATCAAGCTGGTGGGACTTCCGAATGACGATGACAGCAAAGAAGCGTCGGTTGACTAGCCTGAGCTGGAACCCGACCCTGATGGAGAATTGATGCTTGGAATTTTTGCTCAGTGTTCGCATCGGAAACAGATAACCCGTGTTTGTTGATCGCCCGACTGCAGGCAAACGTGCGCTGCTTCTGCATGTCGATTTCAAACGGCGGCGCCAGAATACCGGTGACCCAGCCAGTCAATTGAGTGAACTCGCAGAATTGTGTCGTGCCCTGTCTGTGGAGGTGTGCGGAACCCTTACTGCGCGTCGCGATGCACCTCACCCACGCTGGTTTGTCGGTGAAGGGAAGGTCGAGGAGGTCAAGGCAGAGGCTTTGGCGAAACGCGCTGATCTCCTGGTCGTCGATCATGAGTTGTCACCCAGCCAGCAACGCAATCTGGAAAAGTCGCTCGACTTTGCAGTCCTTACGCGCACCGAAGTGATCCTGCACATCTTTCGCGCCCGTGCCCAAACCCATGAAGGCAAGCTGCAGGTTGAACTCGCCGAACTTGAGCACGCGCAGTCACGACTGGTACGCGGGTGGACCCACCTTGATCGTCAGCAAGGCGGGATCGGCATGCGTGGTGGTGTCGGTGAAACCCAGATCGAACTCGACCAGCGAATGTTGAGCACCCGCATCAAGTCGATCAAGATCCGCCTCGAGGAAGTCGAGCAGCGGCGAGCCATGTCGCGCAAGCGGCGGCAGCGCAACCACGCGCCATCCATTTCGCTGGTCGGGTACACCAATGCCGGCAAGTCGACCCTTTTTAATCGGCTGACTCACGCCGATGCGCTGGTGCAGGACCAGGTGTTTGCAACGCTTGATCCGACGATGCGGCGTCTGCTGGTGCCTGGTGTGGGTGAATGTATCGTCGCCGATACGGTTGGATTCATCAGCAATCTGCCGCACATGCTGGTCGAGGCTTTCAAGGCAACCCTGGAGGAGGTTGGTAACGCCGATCTGCTTCTCCACGTCGTCGACGCCAGTGACCCGCACAGCGCCGACAAGATCAGTGCGGTGGAGAAGGTGCTCGCTGAGATCGGTGCCGCCGCTGTACCGACGCTGACGGTCTGGAACAAGATCGACCGTCTTGAATCACCACGACTGGAGTCCGGCATCGCGGTCAGTGCGGTCACCGGCGAAGGGGTGTCGTCTCTCATCGAGGCGATCGGCAACACGCTGGGCGTGCAGCGGCCGGCCGTACGCCTCCTGCTCGCACCGGAAGATGGCCAGACCCGAGCCTGGTTGTACGGATTGGGCGCCGTGCTCAGCGAGGAGGCCCGCGAAGACGGATCCGTGTCGCTGATGATCTCCGCCGATCCCCAATTGCTGGGCCGATTGAAACAGATGCACAAAGGTATTCTCGAAGAGTTGCCTGTGGGTACAGTACCTTCGCAGGCGTCGATTTTATCCTGATGGCCGGTCTGCTCCGATCTGGGATAGAATCAGGCCCCTTACCGCAACCAGACTGAACAAGCATATGGCATGGAATGAGCCCGGTGGTGGCAACCGTGATCCTTGGGGTGGCCGTGGTGGTGACCAGGGTCCTCCGGATCTGGACGAGGCGTTTCGCAAACTTCAAGCTCAATTGTCGGGCATCTTTGGGCGCGGCCGCTCAGGTGGTGGTGGTGCTTCCGGGCCTTCGGGTCGAATGTTTGCCATTGGTGGCGCACTCCTGGTGGTCCTGTATTTTGCTCTCGGTGTCTACCAGGTGGACGAGCAGGAGCGCGGAGTCGTCTTCCGATTTGGCGCCGTCCAGGCCGAGCCGGTGATGCCTGGCCTGCATTGGAACCCACCCATAGTTGATCGTGTCGAGAAGGTTAATGTCACCCGCGTTCAGGGCCACGAACACTCGGCGCTCATGCTCACTGAGGATGAAAATATCGTAGAGGTCAGCCTGACTGTTCAGTGGGTCATCAACGACCCGCAAAAATTTGTCGTCGAAGTGCGCGATCCAAAACGCAGCCTGGAGCATGCGACGGAAAGTGCGCTGCGCCATGTGGTCGGTGGCTCGGTGATGGACCAGGTCATCACTGATGGTCGCGAGGCAGTGGGGCTCGAAGTTCAGGAACGGCTGCAGAACTACCTCGATCGATACAACACAGGGATTCTCATTTCCAAGGTCAACATCGATTCTACCGCCCCTCCGAACCAGGTACGGGACGCCTTCGATGATGTCCAGAAGGCCAAGGAAGATGAACAACGTGTGATCAACGAAGCCAACGCGGTCGCCGAAAGCGTGGTACCACGTGCTCGTGGTGGTGCCCAGAAGCAGATGGAACAGGCCAATGGTTATCGTGAGCAGGTCATCGCGCGTGCAGAAGGTGAAGCGTCACGCTTCGAAAAACTGCTCACAGAATATCAGTCGGCAAAGGGTGTAACACGAGATCGTCTGTATATAGACGCCATGGAGAGCGTGCTGGGTTCAACGTCGAAAATCATGGTGGATGTGGGCGAAGGCAACAACCTGTTGGTGCTGCCACTTGATCGCCTGCAAGCCGCTGCGGCTTTGCCCTACGTGAACCCCGCCTATGAAGGAGCGGGCCGTTCGATAACGGAATCTGCGCCTGCCTCAGACAACAATTCCAGTACGCCCCGGGATCGGGTGCTGCGATAGCCAACAGCGCCAAGGAGTAGCCATGAACAATCGCAATGTGTTTATTCTCGGTGGGGCAGGTGTGTTGCTCCTGCTTGCCTATACTTCGCTGTTTGTCGTCAAGCAGACGGAACGTGCGGTTCTGTTGCGATTCGGCGCTGTCGTGCAAGCAGATATTCCTCCGGGCCTTTATTTCCGCTGGCCAATTGCCGAAGAAGTGAAGAAGTTCGACGGCCGTATTCTTACCTTCGATTCCGAAGCCGAGCGTTATTACACCCTCGAGAAAAAGCCGGTGATCGTCGATTCGTTTGCCAAGTGGAAGATTGCGGACGTCTCGCGTTTTTACACTGCAACGTCGGGTGATGAAACCACGGCGACGCGGATTCTGGCGGAACGGGTCAAGGAAGGTCTGCGTAACCAGATCAGTCGGCGCGACATGCACGAAGTGGTATCCGGCAAGCGCGATGAGCTGATGGAAGAACTCACCTCATCACTCGACAAGGTGATGCGCGAAGCAGCGGGCGTGCAGGTCATCGATGTTCGTGTCAAGCGGATAGACCTGCCGCAGGAAGTGTCGAGTGAGGTGTACGCGCGCATGTCTTCCGAGCGGGAAATCGAAGCCAAGCGCTATCGTGCCCAGGGGGAGGAGTTGGCTGCCGGAATTCGCGCAGACGCAGAGCGTCAGACGCTGGTCATAGAAGCCAATGCGTATCGTGATTCGGAACGTATTCGCGGTGAAGGTGATGCCAAGGCAGCGGCGATCTACGCGGCCGCATTCAATCGCGATCCGGAGTTTTATGCGTTTTATCGCAGCCTGAACGCCTACACCAAGATCTTTGCCGGCAAGGAAGACGTCATGATCGTTGACCCGTCCAGTGACTTTTTCAAATACCTGAAGAAAAACGACGGCTGATCACGAACGAGCGTGCGGTGAACGACAATAAATGGCGATTGCCGCATGGCGTTGAGGAGTTGTTGCCTCCCAGGGCGGGGGCACTTGAGCGACTCCGCCGATCGGTGCTGGACCTTTTCAAGGGCTGGGGCTACGAACACATAGAGCCTCCCCTGATCGAATATCTCGACTCGTTACTGGTTGGTAGTGGTCGAGATCTTGATCTGCAAACCCTGAAAGTCATCGACCAGCAATCCGGACGGCTGCTGGGAGTTCGGGCAGACATGACATCACAGGCTGTGCGGATTGATTCCCACAGCCGACGAAGCGAAGGTATCCAGCGATTTTGTTATGCAGGCCCCGTCGTTCATGCCAATCCGCGCGGCGCGCTGGATGCGCGTATTCAGTTCAAGGCAGGCGCTGAGCTGTTCGGCTCGCCTGCACCGACCGCGGATGCTGAGGTGGTCTCGCTGATGCTGGAAGCGCTGGCCGTCTCTGGAGTGACCAAACCCGTACTGCTGCTCGGTCATATGGGTGTATTCCGGGCCTTGGTCGAACCATTGCAGCTATCGAGCACCAGTAACCGTCAGCTGTTCGAAGCGGTACAGAGAAAGTCCGAAACTGACATCGGCGAACTGGTGCGGGAGCTGGGTGCGCCGGAAGTGCTCGTTCAGTTGCCTGGAATGATGGGCGATGTTTCGTTATTGACCTCCGCCCGCCAGACGTTTGCTTCCGCACCACCGGCGGTACTGACCGCGCTTGCGGAACTGGATGATGTCGCCGGGCGAGTCGCGACGAGCAATCCCGGCGTCGAGATTCGGTTTGATCTTTCGGAACTGTCGGGTTATGGCTATCACAATGGTCCTGTCTTCGCTGCCTATCAGACAGACCAGGGAGCGCCGGTGGCCCAGGGTGGACGCTATGATGGTGTTGGCGCCCATTTTGGAAGAGCACGACCAGCGACGGGGTTTGATATGAATCTTCACCGACTCGTGATGGATGAAACACCTCGAGAAGCAGTCTGGTCGCCCTGGAGTAAGCGGGTGGATGCCACCCTCATGCAGCGTATCAGGGACCTGCGGGCGGCAGACCATGTAGTTGTCCAGGCGCTCGGCGAAACCGAGATTGCGCCGGCGCGATGTGTACGTGAACTTGTCAGATCTGGAGAGGACTGGGTGTTGAGGAATCGGCATGGGAAGTAATGTTGTCGTCATTGGAACGCAGTGGGGCGACGAAGGCAAAGGCAAGATCGTCGATCTGCTGACCGATCGGGTTGCTGCCGTGGTTCGTTTTCAAGGCGGCCACAACGCAGGCCATACGCTGGTCATCGAAGGTCAGAAGACGGTGCTGCATGTTGTACCCAGCGGCATCCTTCGTGATGGTGTTGAGTGCATCATCGGCAACGGCGTGGTGCTGGAACCACATGCGCTGCTGAAAGAAGTGCAGAACCTGGAGGCACGCGGAGTGCCCGTTCGCGAGCGTCTGAAGATCTCTCCGGCGTGCCCGCTGATCCTGCCCTACCATGTTGAACTGGACCTCGCCCGTGAAGACGCACGCGGCAGCCAGAAGATTGGCACCACTGGTCGTGGTATTGGCCCTGCATACGAAGACAAGGTTGCGCGCCGCGGTGTGCGGCTCGGTGACATGTTTCACTGGCAGAGTTTTGCGAGCAAGCTGTCAGAGGTGATGGCGTATCACAACTTCATGCTGGTCAGCTATTACAAGGTCAAGCCGGTAGATTTCCAGAAGACGCTCGATGATTGTGCGGCGATCTGCGAGCAGATCAAGCCCATGGTCACCGATGTGGTGGCGTTGTTGCATGGTCTGCGTGAAGCCGGTGAGAACATTCTGTTTGAAGGTGCGCAAGGCGCGTTGCTCGATATCGATCTGGGTACCTATCCCTTTGTGACGAGCTCCAATACCACAGCCGGTGGTACCGCCGTTGGCAGCGGCTTCGGACCCAAGTATCTCGACTACATCCTCGGTATTACCAAGGCTTATGCAACACGTGTCGGCTCTGGCCCGTTTCCAACGGAACTCTTCGATGATGTTGGTAAGCGGCTGGCCACCCGTGGCCATGAGTTCGGTTCGACCACGGGACGACCTCGGCGCTGTGGCTGGTTTGATGCCGTAGCACTTCGGCAGGCCGTGCAGATCAACAGCATCTCGGGCCTCTGTCTCACCAAACTCGATGTGCTGGACGGTCTGCAGGAAATTCGCATCTGTACCGGTTATGAGCGGCCCGAACATGCCGAGTATCTGCCGAACTTCGGCAGCGAGTATTACGCCGAGATAACGCCGATTTACGAAACGATTCCTGGTTGGCAGCAATCGACGCTTGGCATCAAGCGGTTGGAAGAACTACCGGAAAATGCACGCCGATACATCCGCAAAGTCGAGGACGCGGTAGGTGCCAGTATCGACATCATTTCAACCGGGCCGGATCGAAGTGAGACGATAGTGCTCAAGGATCCATTTAATTGTTAGACCCCCAACTCCTGGAAATCCTGGTCTGCCCGATCACCAAGGCGCCGCTGCTCTACAAGCGGGAGCGCAACGAATTGTGGTGCCGGCAGAGTGAACTGGCCTATCCGATCATCGACGACATCCCCATGATGGTGGAGGACGAAGCGCGTCCGCTCACCGCGGAAGAATTGCGCAGCCTGGAGCGTGTGTGAATCAGGTTGTGCTCAGCGGGGTGGGGCTTTGGCATCCACCCCATGTCATCACCAACGCCGAACTCGTTGCCAGTTATAACGCCTGGGCGGAAGCTTTCAATCAGGCGAATGCTGCACAGATTGCATCCGGGAGACTGGCGGCGGCGGCCCCTTCCAGCGCCGAGTTCATCGACAAGGCGTCCGGCGTAAAGCAGCGCTATGCCTATGAAAAAGAAGGCATTCTGGATATCACGCGCATGCGACCGAACATTATCGAGCGCAGCATTGACGAACTCTCCCACCAAGCCGAGATGGCATTGGCTGCAGCCAGACCGGCACTCAATGCTGCCAACAAGCAGCCGCAAGATATCGACATGGTCATCGTCTCGTGCGCCTATACGCAGCGAGCTTATCCGGCGATTGCCATCGAAGTACAGGCCGCATTGGGCATCGAAGGTTTTGGTTTCGACATGCTGGTGGCCTGCTCGGCTGCGACTTTTGCATTGCAGCGGGCGTACGATGCGATTGCGGTCGGTTCAGCCCGCGCAGTGCTTGTCATCAATCCGGAGTTGACCTCGCCGCAGGTCAACTACAAAGATCGTGATGGCCATTTCATCTTCGGTGATGTGGCGACGGCCGTGGTGCTGGAGCGCGCCGAGACCTGCACGTCAAAACACAGTTATGCCGTGCTGGGCACACGGGCCCGTACGGTCTAATCCAATAACATCCGCTCGAACTTTGGCTATCTTTCGTTTGTTGATGATTCGGCGCCGTTCGGTGCAGACAAACTCTTCCACCAGAACGGGCGAAAGGTATTCAAGGAAGTCTGCCCGATGGTGGTAGATCACCTGCTGGCTCAGATTGAATCGCTCGGATTGAGCGTTCCTGACATTCGTCGCTGGTGGCTGCATCAGGCAAACATCAACATGAATCAGCTCATCGTGCGTCGGTTGTTTGGCGGCGATCCCACACCCGACGTCGCACCCATTGTGCTCGATGAATATGCCAATACGGCGTCTGCCGGCTCGCTGATTGCCTTTGCCCTGCATCATGAAGATCTGCAGGCCGGTGATGTGGGTGTGATCTGTTCATTTGGCGCCGGTTATTCGATCGGTTCTCTTGTTTTGAAAAAGGTTTTAAAAAAAGGTTTTGAAAAAGGTTCTGCACAAAGTCGTCAGAAAGCGGTTGTCAGACAGCGCTGACGTTGATGCCTGACCGAGGGAACCCCCATGCCCGCCGGATGCTGCTGTCGTCGCTGGTGGTGGTCGGCATGGGCTTTACCGTGCTGTTTCCTGTCCTCGCCCCGCTTGGTCGCGAGATGGGCCTCAACGAACTGCAGATCACTGCGATCATTGCGGCCTCGTCGCTGACAGTGTTTCTGTCGAGCCCTCTCTGGGGCCGACAATCCGACCGGTACGGCCGCAAGCGCATCATGCTGACGGGAATCTTCGGTTTTACTGCGGGCACCGTGCTGTTCAATTCAACTCTGCACGCGGGCCTTTCCGGCTGGATTACCGGCACAGTCCTGTTCATCGCACTGGTCGTCACCCGAATGATGCATGCAGGTGTGATGTCCGCCACGATGCCAGCGGCAAATGCCTACATGTCGGATGTGACCAGTATCGCCAATCGGACCAAGGGAATGGGCGCGGCCGGTGCAGCCAACAATATCGGCGCCATCCTGGGGCCTGCGGTGGCTGTGTTTGCAGTGGTTTCACTGATTACACCGCTCTGGATAATGGCGGGTCTTGCACTCCTCAACGGCCTGTTTGTATGGCGCTTCCTGCCGGAGTTGCCACGTCACTCGCCCAGCGTCATGCCGCCTCGCATGAAGTACACGGACCCGCGCATTGCGCCGTTCATCGTTGTTGGCGTGACCATGTTCATGGGGAATGCGCTGGTGCAGCAGACCATGGGCTTTCGTTTTCAGGACGCCCTCGGTCTCACCGGGACAGAAACCGCCCAGACCATGGGCGTTGCCATGATGGCGTCTGCGGTGTGTTCGTTGATTGCGCAGGGTGTCATCGTGCAACGCCTGGAAATTGCCCCATTTGCGCTGTTGCGTCTGGCCCTGCCATTGCTGATTCTGGCATTCATCATCATGGCGCTGGTCGAAGATCGTTGGGCTCTCACGGGTGCCCTCATGATCCAGGGATTTGGTATGGGACTCGCCGGACCAGGGTTCATGGCAGGCGCGTCGCTTGCGGTGTCACAACAGGAGCAGGGAGCCGTTGCAGGTGTTGCCGGCTCCTGCGGTCCGCTTGGTTTTACGATCGGCCCCCTGTTGGGAGGATTGTTGTATCAGTTCGCGCCGACACTTCCCTACGCGACCGCAGCGGCCATCTATGTGATCCTGCTCGCCTGCATGCCATGGCTCGGTCGACGGGTCGCGGTACATCGAAACGACTAGCACGACTAGCACGACTAGCACGATTAGCAAAAGAGGCAATCACATGTACTACGACACACGACTGCATCAGGCGGATTGCCCGTATTGTGGTGAATCCATTGAACTGGTGATCGATCCAAGCGAGCCGGAGCAGGTCTATATCGAAGACTGCTCCGTCTGCTGTCGTCCCATCTTCATGACGGTGACCGTCGATGAAGATGAGATCACCGTTTATCTTCAGTCAGAAGACGAGACCTGAGAGCGTTGCTGGCTCAGACGTCTCGTGCAAAGTTGGCCATGGCCTGAGCGGTATCCCGGCTCACGTCAGGGCATGCGATGGCAAAGATCTCGGTGCCGTGAATAGTCCCCAACATCGTTCTGGCGCGCGCCGGAACTCCGGCCTTCAGCAGCAGGCGATAAAACGCGATACCTTCATCACGCAGGGGATCACACTCGTTCACGCTGATGACGGTGGGTACCAGCCCTTTGACATCCTCTTCTGACGCAAAACCTGGCCACGCCAGTGGATCCCCGCGATTGAAGGCATCGATACCGTAAGCCATGGCGCCGTTGTTGTGGTGCAGATCAAGCAGGATGCCGTTGTTTTCCACGGAAGAGGGGAAACGCTCGTCAGGCCACTGACCGGCGATATAGGGGCACAGTGCATACATGCCCTTGATCAACCCCTGATCCCCATCGCGTTTGAGCTTCAGACCGGTCGCCAGTGTGAGATTGCCACCACCGCTCTCACCCGCGAGGATGATGCGATCCTGATCGATACCAAGCGTTGCCGCCTGTTGATGCACCCAGTGTACACCGGAGACACAGTCGTTGAGGCCTGCTGGAAATGGTTTTACCTCGGGGGATGATGAGGGCGTCAGGCAATTCCGGAAGTCAATCATTGCCACTGCGACACCCTGATTGGCGATGATACGTCCCCAGGCCCGATACATGCCGTCGAAACAGGACATGGTCTGCATGCCGCCGCCGTGGAAGTAGACCACGCAGGGCGGTTTGACACTGCCCCTGGGACGCATGAACAAAACCTGGATCGTGTTGTTGTCCGGGCTTGAACTGAATTCGTGCGTGGTGATGTCGAGACCACTCGACGGGGCGATCTGTTCGTTGTCCATCATCTTGAACATGGCTTGCATGCCTTCCCGGCGGGCGATAGCTTCCGGAGTGTTGAGTGCCGCGATCAGGGTTTCCCGATCAGCGACGTCTCCTGGATTGCCGGTCGGCAGGCCACCCATCACCGCCTTGATGCGAGGGTCGATGCGTCCATCATTGAGAATCTTGCTCATTCAAAGTCTTCGTTGTGATCTGGCCTACTCTGTAGCAGAGTCCTCAGGATGAACGCAACGTCTCCCCTCTTCTCTGAGCGTATTTGATTTCTTTTTTTTGATCTGTTTTGACACAGGACGGGGGCTTGAATTCGAGTGCACACACAAGAGACCAACGTACAGGAGTTAATCCTATGAGCGCTTTGGCAGGCAGACTTCGGGATCCAGCGCTGTTGCGCACCCAGGCTTTCATCGATGGCGCGTGGGTAGACGCCGATTCCGGTGCGACGGTGCCTATTCAGAATCCGGCGACCGGCGAGACCATTGCGGCGGTTGCACGCTGCGGAACGGCCGAAACGAGACGAGCCATTCTCGCTGCGGAGCGTGCCCAGTTGGGCTGGCGAAAACTCACGGCGAAGGTGCGCAGCGACCTCTTGAGACGCTGGTTCGATCTGATGATGGCGAATCAGGATGATCTGGCTGAAATTCTGACGGCCGAAATGGGTAAACCGCTCGCTGAGGCGCGCGGCGAAATTGCGTATGGCGCAGGTTACGTCGAGTGGTTTGCAGAGGAAGCCAGGCGGATCTATGGCGATGTAATACCCGCAGCAGCGCCCAACCAGAGAATCATCGTTACCAAACAGCCTGTAGGTGTTGTGGCCTGCATAACTCCATGGAATTTCCCGAACGCGATGTTGACGCGCAAGGTCGCGCCGGCCTTGGCAGCGGGCTGTGCAGTGGTCTGCAAACCCGCGAATGCGACGCCGCTGTCAGCCTATGCCATCGCCGAACTCGCGGTACGCGCCGGCATTCCACACGGAGTGATCAATGTGGTCACCGGCAATACGGCCCAGATTGGCGCGGAGCTGACGGGCAATCCCATCGTTCGGAAGCTGACTTTCACCGGGTCGACACCGGTCGGCAAGACGCTGATGGCTGAGTGCGCACAAACCGTCAAGCGCACGTCGATGGAATTGGGTGGCAATGCGCCCTTCATCGTCTTTGATGATGCAGACCTCGATGCGGCCGTGGCCGGCGCCATGGCTTCGAAGTTCCGCAATGCGGGGCAGACCTGTGTCTGCACCAACCGCATTCTGGTGCAGGACAGTGTGCACGATGCGTTTGCAGCGAAGCTGGTGTCCGCGGTGGCGGAATTGAAGCTTGGCAATGGCACCCAGGCCGGAACCACCATTGGTCCATTGATCGATGAAGGTGCGGCCAATACGGTGCTCGAGTTCATTGCAGACGCAGTGAAACTGGGCGCAACGGTAGTCACCGGTGGTCGCCGTTCCGCCCTGGGCGCGTGTTTTGTCGAGCCAACCATACTCACCAATGTCACGACCCGGATGAAGGTTTTCCAGGAAGAGATTTTCGGGCCGGTGGCGCCGCTGATCCGTTTTCGGGATGAAGCCGAAGCCATCGCGATGGCCAATGACACGCCCTTTGGCCTCGCCTGTTATTTTTATGCTCGCGATGTCGGTCGTGTCTGGCGGGTCAGCGAAGCGCTCGAATATGGCATCGTCGGAATCAACGAGGGGCTGGTTTCAAATCCCGCCGCACCGTTTGGGGGTATCAAGGAGTCCGGCCAGGGTCACGAGGGTTCGAAATACGGCCTCGATGATTACACCGAGCTGAAATATCTGTGCATGGGCGGCATCTGACAAAACGGCTCACGCTCTGAAGCAGTTTGTGGGCAGCGCTGGCTCGACCAGCCGGGCTGCTCTATCCTCGCCGCTTCCAGCGTGAGAGGAGGTTTCCGGTGTCAGCGATCAAAGCCAGCCTGTTGATTGTCCTGATTGGTCTGTCTCTCGATCTGGCTGCACGCGAACCCTACGTTCCCCCGGAACTTTCACCCTGGGTTGACTGGGTGCTCGACTCACATCCCGACTTGAAGTGTCCCCGCTATGGCAGCAATGGCCAGAGCGCGGGTTGTGTGTGGATCAGTCGCCTTGATGTCAATGTCGACCAGGGCCTCGAATTTGGCATGAATGTGCGCGTCTGGGCAGAGGGACCGGTCCTGTTGCCTGGCAGCGCTAATCTGCGACCAATGTCTGTGCAGGCGGATGATCGATCCGTGCCGGTTATCGGCGGTGCCCAGCCGTACATTATTCTCCCACCGGGAAAGTACAGGATTTCCGGTTCCATCGACTGGACACGGCGCCCGGCATCCCTGCCTGTTCCGGCGCAGTTCGGCTTGCTCTGGCTGCAGATGGATGGTGCGGCAGTGACACAACCGCTGGTCCGTAACGGGGAACTGGTACTCGCACAATCGCAGGCCGATTCGTCGGATCGTGATACCGACAGTCTGACGCTTGATGTATTCCGGTTGATCGAGGATGACTACCCGCTGCGCATGACGACGCAGATCGAACTCAATGTTTCCGGACGTCCTCGTCTGGTAACCACAGGGCGCGCCCTGCTCGACGGATTTGCACTGACACACTTTGCATCTGGACTCCCGGCGCGCATCAACGAAGCAGGCAATCTGGAGGTCCAGGTCACGGCCGGTCAGCATTTCATCTCTCTGGCTGCTCGAGCCCTCGACACCACGAAGGATGCAACGGCTGACACGACGACGTTGGGGATGAGTCGTGTCGGAGATGACTGGCCGGAGCAGGAAATCTGGGGTTTTGTACCCGATCGCAATCTGCGTCTGGTGGAAGCGGGTGGTGCGCCAGGCACGGATCTTTCCCAGGTGCGCTGGCCGTTCAATTCGGAGGCGCAGGGTTTCCTCGTCTCGGCAGACCAGCCGGTCACGTTGACCGAAATGCAACGTGGCAATCCCAATCCGCCTCCAGACACCATCACGGTGCAGCGGGATCTCTGGGTCAACTTTGCCGGTGACGGGCTCATCGTCAAGGACGTGCTGAACGCACAGATCCAGCAGTCAAAGCGGCTGTCTGCAGGTTACTCGCTGGGCAGGATCGAGATCGACGGTCAGGCAGAGCTGGTCAATACCGTCGACGGTGGTGAGCCAGGCATCGAGCTGCAACAAGGCAGCTATCACATTGAATCCGTCAGCGCCGTCCCACGTGTTGATGACCAGTTCGCCAATGGCTGGCTGGTCGATGCGCAGTCGCTCGGTGCAACACTCCACCTGCCACCGGGATGGCGGTTGCTGTGGGCGGAAGGCGTTGACAGTGCTCCGGACTCGTGGCTCCAGCGCTGGTCACTTTGGAACCTGTTTGTGCTGGTTTTTGCCGTCGTTCTGGCGTTCCGGTTTCTCCGTCCAATGTTTGCGGTGCTCGCACTCTCCGGTCTGTTGCTGCTGTTGCCGACGCATGAAGGCCTCGCTGTCAGCTGGTTGATCGCTATTGGCGCGGTGGCCATTGTTCAGCGATTTCCGGAAGGTCGAGTGGTCGCCATCAGCCGCACCGTCACGTGGATCTGGCTGGCTATCACGTCGCTGGCAACCCTCGATCTGGCGGTAACCTCCGCGCAGCAGACGGTGTATCCACAACTCGAAGCACACAACGAATACGGTTATGACTCGTCGGTGCAGGCGAGTTATGCGGAAGCTGTGTCCGATGTGGCGATGCCCTCGGCGGCACCGGCTGAAATGGACCAGCGGAAGAGTTCCATCGCAGAAGTCGTGGTCACTGGCGGCGGATTGAGCCGCCAGTCTTACCAGAACAAGTACCAGGAAGGCGTTCAGATTCAGACCGGACCCGGCCTGCCCCAATGGCAGTGGACCTCCAGTGCGTTGTACTGGAGCGGCCCGGTTGCCGCTTCCCAGACCATGTCACTGATGCTGGCGTCCCCTGGATGGGTACGTGTTGGCCACGCATTGACGGCACTGGTTTCCGTGCTTGTCATGGCGCTGCTGTTCCTGTCTCTGTTGCGCAGCGACGCTGTGCGTGCGCGCACGCCACGTGCAATCCTTGCCTGGTTGCCGTCCGTGATGCTGGTGGTGATGTTCATGCCCGGCAGCGTCGATGCGGCTCAAACGCCTTCCAACGACATCCTGAAGACACTGGAAGAACGCCTTACCGCCACGCCTGCGTGTTTTCCGGAGTGCGCAAGTATCGAACTGCTGACGGTTGATCTCAGTGATGGCAAGGCACGGCTTGAGATGATCGTGCACGCACAGTCGCTGGTAGCGCTGGCCGTGCCAACCAGTTCGGTATGGCATCCATCTGCTGTCGACTTGAATGGCGATGCCGCTGATACCTCTCGTCAGAATGACGTCCTGCAGGTTGCGCTCCCTGAAGGTGTGCATCGTCTGGTGATCTCCGGAAGTGTTGCCCATCTGGAGCGATTCGAGCTTGACTTGCCAGCTCTGCCGGGAAAAATCGTTCTCGGCAATCTGGCTGACTGGCTGGTCTCGGGTGTGGTTGAAGGGCATGCGGTAGGTGGATCACTGGGTTTCGAACGACAGCGACGAGCTGAAGAATCCGCAGTTGAACAGACTCTGCAACAGGACAACGCACCGGCGTTTGTGGAAGTCCGGCGTTCTATCCAGTTTGATCTTGACTGGGTTGTACGTACCCGCGTGATAAGGATTGCGCCTGAGGTTGGCAGTTTTACCGTCCGGGTTCCCATGCTTGAAGGTGAATCCATCCTCGATGGCCGCTTCCCGGCCCGAAACAAGTCGGTTGATGTTGTGTTTGGCGCCAGTGAATCCGAACACGAATATTCGAGTGTCCTCAAGCGTACGTCGCCGGTGGTGCTCACAGCCGCCACAGCTGCAGACCGGCGCGAGCGCTGGACGCTGATCTCTTCGAACCTCTGGCATGTTGCACACGAAGGTGTGCCCTCGGTTCTGGATACTGCCGGCGAAGGGCTCAACTTTCGCCCGCGCAATGGCGAGACATTGACGGTGACGGTTGTGCCCACTGAACCGGTGCCAGGACTGACCTCAACGGTTGAGCGTGTGCGCCACTTGGTTACTCCCGGTGATCGTCTGTCGACTCATCTGCTGGAAGTGGACCTGCGGGCGAGCCAGGGTGGCTCGTACCTGCTCACACTCCCGGCAGCCACCAACACCGTGACCGGAGTGACCATAAACGGCGCCTCTGCACCGATCCCTCTCAAGGACAGTCAACTGGCCCTGCCGGTGCAGCCCGGATCCACAAGCTATGTCATCAACTGGAACAGTGAGGAGAGTATTGGTGTCCGGTACCACGCAACACCACCCGCTTTTTCGTCAGCAACGAGCAATATCACAACCGAAGTCCAGTTCCCTGAAAATCGCTGGGTGTTGTTGCTCGGTGGTCCGATGATGGGACCGGCGATGCTGTTCTGGGGTGTCCTGGTGGTGGTACTCGTGCTGGCTGCCGGAGTCGCACGCATTCCTGGCATCGCGCTTACACGCACTGATGCGTTGCTCCTGGCCGCAGGTCTGAGTCTGAGCAACATGGGAGCGACCCTGCTGGTTGCAGCTTGGCTGTTGCTGCTGGCGATCCGACCCCGATGGCTTGAGTCCATATCGTCTGCGGCGACCAGGAATCTGGTGCAGATCCTTACCGGGAGCCTGACGGTGATTACGGTTCTGGCGCTGATCTACAGCGTGCCGGAAGCGTTGTTGTCGACGCCCGACATGCACATCGAAGGCAATGGATCGAGTGCGGACTTCTTCAAGTGGTTTACCGATCACTCCGGTGAACTGCCGCCCGCGCCGTGGATCATTTCACTGCCGATGTGGCTCTATCGTGCGGCGATGCTCGGCTGGTCGCTGTGGTTGGCCTTTGCGCTCATCCGCTGGGTGCGTGCTGCCTGGGAGGGCTTCAGGTCGCCGGTGGCGTGGTATCAGCGGCCAACTCCCGCAGCAGCGGTACCCCCTGAGTCCGGGGACGCGGGGCCACAGTAACCTGGAGCCTGTGGAAATGGTGCCGAGGAAAGGACTTGAACCTTCACGGGGTTACCCCCACCAGCACCTGAAGCTGGCGTGTCTACCAATTTCACCACCTCGGCAGGTGGGTCCTCTGCGGTGTCATGCGCAGAGGTTGCACCGACAGGGGCGCGCAATTTACTGAATGCATCGCTAGAGTGTCAAACCATGGCTCATCAAAGAATCACGGCTGCGGCGGTAACTGCCCTGTTGAGAGACGCACAACGAGGGCTTTCCTGGCTCGAATTCAAGGCAGCGCTGACCGATACCGGTGGGCGCGACACACGCGAACTCAAGCAGGTTTTGCGCGGCATGCTGCGCAACGGAGACCTGGAACAGGACGAGTCAGGCGCCTGGCATCTGGTTGAAACGGCGCAGATCATCGACGGCGTTGTCACGCAGCAAGGCAAGGTGCTGCAGGTTGGCGGGGTCGAGATCGAGCGCGATCGAAACATCCGGGTTCGGGCCGGGGATACGGTGCGAGCCCGCATTGCTGGCGACAAGGCGCAGGTGCTCGAAACGTTGAGCCGTACCAACCGGATCCTCATCGGTGAACTGGTCTGGCTGGGCGCCTGGCCGTATGTGGAGTCGCTGGGGCAGGACTATCGCGGGCGGGTGCAACTGATCGGCAAACCGGACTCTGGTGCGCATGGCGACATCGTGCGTGTGGAGATTACCGGTGAAGGCCACGACGGGCTGACCGGCCGAATCGTCGAAGTCGTCCGCGGTGAGACCGTGCTCGAACGAGCGATCCATACCCAGATCGATGGACTGAACATCCCCGACGTCTGGCCGCCAGCGGTTCTGGCGGCGGTCGAGAGTCTGCCTGGGTCCGTGGCCAATCGTATCCCCAGGGGTCGAACCGATCTGCGCGATCTGCCATTGGTCACCATCGACGGCGAGACGGCCAAAGATTTTGACGACGCGGTGTATTGCGAGCGTGATGGTCGTGGTTGGCGGCTGGTGGTTGCCATCGCCGACGTCGCCCACTACGTGAAACACAGTGGGGCCCTGGATACCGAGGCCGCCGAACGTGGCAACTCCGTTTATCTTCCCGGTACTGTCGTACCGATGCTGCCGGAAGCGCTGTCCAATGAACTTTGTTCGCTGAAGCCCAAGGTGCCTCGACTGGCGATGGTCTGTGACATGAAGGTCTCTGCCGCTGGCCGTGTGCGCGAGTTTGTCTTTCAGGAAGCCGTCATTCGCTCCTGGCAACGCCTCACCTACACGAAGGTTGGCGCATGGTTCGGCGGCGCAGCACTGGATGTCGAGCCAGAAGTACTGGCATCCCTGGGTGCGCTGCATCGTTGTTACCACGTGCTTCTCAGAGCGCGAGAAGTGCGTGGCGCCCTGGATTTTGACAGCCACGAATGTGCGCTCGAGCTCAAGGGTGGGCGAGCCGTTGCGGTCACGCCGGTTGAGCGCAACGACGCGCATCGGGTCATTGAAGAAGCCATGATCAGTGCCAACGTGTGTGCTGCGGAGTTCATTGAAAAGAACAACTCGCAGGCGCTGTATCGGGTACACGGCCAGCCTGAACTCCTGAAACTCCAGTTGCTGCGCAGCGCGTTTGCGATGGCCAGTGTGCAACTGGGCAGTGAAGTATCCCCTCGCGCCATACAGGCCGCGCTCGAGCAGATCGAAGGTCGGCCCGATGCGTGGATCTTCGAGATGCTGACCCTGCGAACCATGCAGCAGGCGGTCTATCAGCCAGGCAATATTGGCCACTTCGGACTTGCGCTCACTCACTACATGCATTTCACCTCGCCGATCCGACGTTACGCGGATCTTGTGGTGCATCGTGCGATCAAGGCGGTGTTGCATGCAAAAAAGCCGCCGCTCGAAGAAGCTGTGCTGGCAGACATCGGTACGCACATTTCGTTCACCGAGCGTCGGGCGGAGCAGGCAGAACGTGCAGTCGACAACTGGCTGAAGTGTGATCTCGTCCAGGAGCATATCGGTGAAGAGGTCGGCGGTCGTGTCGGCGGTGTCACTGAATTTGGACTGTTTGTTGAACTCGACGGTTATTACGTGCAGGGGCTGGTCCATATCTCTGAGCTCGGTCAGGACTACTATCGATTTCATCCGCAGTCGATGGCGCTGATTGGTGATCGCTCCGGGCAGCGCTTCCAGCTTGGAGATGTCCTGCGGGTACGCATTCGAGATGTTCGCCCACCGCTAGGTCGTATCGATCTCGAAATCGTTCAGGGTGGCAAGCAGCGTGACAAGGAGACCAACGGGAAGCCTCGCGACCAGAACGTCGGCAAGGGACGTGATCGAGTTGGACGTCGACCCCATAGCAAGAGATGAGCTATGTCCATGGCTTCCACGCCGTACGCGAGGCGCTGACCACGCACCCGGAGCGGGTTCGTTCCCTGCATTACGTCCAGGGCAGACGCGACAGTCGGGTGCAGGAGCTGATTGCGCTGGCAAAAGAAGCCGGTCTGCGGTTCGAGGCGGTAGATCGAGCATGGCTCGATTCCCGGGTCGATGGAGCACATCAGGGTGTTGCGGCCTATTGCCAGGCTCTGACGCCGATGTCCGAATACGATTTCCTGCCGCTGCTTGCGACACTGCCAAAGCCCAGGCTGCTGCTGGTGCTGGACGGCGTCACCGATCCACGCAACCTGGGCGCCTGTTTGCGTTCTGCGAATGCTGCAGGGGTGCAGGCGGTGATCTTTCCCGAACGGCACACGGCACCGATCAACGATGTGGTGCTCAAGACTGCGGCAGGAGGTGCCGAGGCGCTCACACTGGTGGCCGTGACCAATCTCGCCAGACATCTGGAGGCACTGAAAGCGGCGGGCATCTGGCTGGTTGGTACGGATGATCAGATCGATCTGCCATGGCACGGGGCGGACCTTCGAGGCGATATCGCCCTCATCATGGGTAGTGAGGGAGAGGGCATGCGCCGCCTGACCCGGGAGGCCTGTGATCATCTGGTCGGTATTCCCATGGCGGGGTCGGTATCGAGCCTGAATGTCTCGGTAGCCGCCGGAATTCTGCTGTTTGAAGTGGTCCGCCAAAGGACATCGGTCAAATAGGCTGATTGTTCAGCTTGCCAGTGCGCAGACACCTCTCTAGAATTCGCGGCCCTTCAACCTTGCTCCACGCAATATTTGTTCCAGAACGGGACGCTTTGCGGGGGCGCGAAGCCGGATGTCGGGATTCGGCAGGTACACCAAAAGGAGACGCAATGCGTCATTACGAGATTGTTTTCCTCGTGCATCCTGATCAGAGCGATCAGGTACCAGGAATGGTTGAGCGTTATCAATCCCTGATCGAACGAGGCGGTGGCAAGGTTCACCGGATCGAAGACTGGGGCCGACGCCAGCTCACCTTCATCATCGCGAAGATCCACAAGGCGCACTACGTGATGATGAACATCGAAGTCGACAAGCCGACGCTTGATGAACTCGAAAGTTCTTTCCGCTTCAACGATGCGGTGATCCGCCATCTGATGATCCGCCGCAAGCAGGCGGAAACCGGTCAGTCGAAGATCTATGAAGAAGAACTGCGCGACCAGGAAAAGGAGCGTGAGCGGGATCGAAGGCGTGAGGAAGACGTTGCCTCGCGACGTCGCGATGGCAGCAATGATGAAGAAGGTGGTCGGGCAGAGAACACCGCTGATGACACCGCCGAGGAGAGTGCAGAATGAGCCGTTTTCGTCGTCGCCGTCAGGGCGAAGTCAATATTCAGTCGGAAGAAGCGGACTACAAGGATCTCGATTTCCTGCGCCAGTTCATTGGTGAAACCGGCAAGATCGTCCCTGCACGCATCTCCGGCGCTTCCGCAAAGTTCCAGCGCAAGCTGACGAACGAGATCAATCGGGCGCGCTTCCTGGCGCTGCTGCCCTACACCGACCAGCACAAGTAAGGAGCAGTCATGGTTCATGTTATTTTGCTGGAGCCTGTGACCAACCTTGGCACCCTCGGTGATGAGGTCAACGTCAAACCAGGCTATGCACGCAACTACCTGCTGCCACAGCACCTTGCAGTACGTGCAACACCGGAAAACCGCGATCTGTTCGAGGGGCGACGTGCAGAACTCGAGCGAGCTGCCAGCGACAAGATGACCGCCGCGAATGGTAGAGCCGCGGGATTGGCGGGTGTTGCGGTGACGATTTTCGCGAAAGTCGGCGACGAAGGCCGTCTGTTCGGATCGGTTGGTACCGGCGAAGTCGCCGCTTCGTTGACTGCGCTGGGTCATGAAGTTCGCAAGTCTGAAGTTCGTCTGCCATCTGGCGTGATTCGTGTGGTTGGCGAATACGATATTGCCATTCAGCTGCATTCCGACGTCACGACCACCATCAAAGTGATCGTCGCAGGCGAGTAAGTACCTGCAGAAGTCCCCGGTGCTGTGGAACGCGGCATCGGGTCCTCCTTGCGGTTCTTCCGCCGACCCGTATCCGGTGACTGCAATCTGGCAGTTCTGCCAGATTGCAGTCAGACGGCTGCCACTGTCTGTTGAGGATTTAGCCGATTCAGCAGCAGAACGTCTTTCACTTGATGTTCATCCCGCGTAATTTATCCGGCCGTCCAGCCGATTTGTCTGCATGTCCGAGCAACCCATAACTTCAGCGCCGCAACGTGTGTTCAGCGCTTCTTCGCTGAAGGTGCCGCCACACTCGGTGGAAGCCGAAACTTCGGTTCTTGGTGGACTGATGCTTTCGAACGAACGCTGGTTCGACGTCGTGGAAATCTGCCAGTCGGCCGACTTCTATCGACCACAGCACCAGCTCATTTTCGAAGCGATGAAGGCGCTGGCGGATGAAGATGAACCGCTGGATGCAGTCACAGTCTCTGAAAAGCTGCAATCAACCGGCATGCTCGAGCGGGCAGGCGGGCTGACCTACCTTGGCGAAATTCTTGATGGTACGCCAGGCGCTTCGAACATCCTGGCCTACGCGCGCATCGTGCGCGAGAGATCAACCCTTCGGCAGATGATTGCTGCTGCCAACCAGATTGCCGAGATGGCCTTTGCACCGCAAGGCAAGGATACGGGAACACTGCTCGACTTCGCTGAGCAGGCCGTGTTTCGCATTTCCGAAGGCCGCTTGCGTGAAGGTGGGCCGGAGAAAGTGACTGAGTTGCTGGTTCGCGCAGTCAAACGGGTCAACGAGCTGTTCGAATCAAAAAGTCATCTGACCGGGATCTCCACAGGCTTTGATGATCTGGATGCCGAAACAGCAGGGTTGCAGAAGGCGGACCTCGTCATCGTCGCCGGCCGGCCCTCCATGGGCAAAACGTCGTTTGCGATGAACCTTGCAGAACACGCTGCCATGGCCAGCCAGGGCGCTGTCGTGGTCTTCAGCATGGAGATGCCCGCCGAACAGCTCGTGATGCGCATGCTGGCGTCACTTGGACGTATCGACTTTTCGCGATTGCGAACCGGCAAACTCAAGGACGAAGACTGGTCGCGATTCACCAGCGCGGTTGCCCAGCTGAAGGACAAGGAACTGTATATCGATGATACGCCATCGATGACACCCAACGAGTTGCGCTCAAGGGCGCGACGCATTGCGCGTCAGGCCAAACATGGTATCGGCATGATCGTTGTGGATTATCTGCAGCTCATGCGAACCGCGCAGGAAGCAGAAAATCGCGTCAACGAGATATCCGAAATCTCCCGCTCACTGAAGTCGATCGCCAAAGAGCTGAATTGTCCGGTGATTGCATTGTCGCAGCTCAATCGCAGTCTGGAGAATCGGGCCGACAAACGCCCGATGATGTCGGACCTGCGTGAATCCGGTGCCATCGAGCAGGACGCCGACCTCATCCTCTTCATCTATCGTGATGAGGTTTATAACGATGCCTCGGCTGATAAAGGTATCGCCGAAATCATCATCGGCAAGCAGCGTAATGGACCGATTGGTACGATTCGTCTGGCTTTCAACGGATCGTTGACGAAGTTCGAAAATCTCGCCAGTGACGTTTATCGCGGGTACACCTGATGACCACAAAAAAGGCGCGCAGCGCTTTTGTCTGTGGTGAGTGTGGGGCCGAACACGCGAAGTGGCAGGGTCAATGCAATGCCTGCGAAGCTTGGAACACCTTGTCACGGGTCAACATCGGCCCCATCGCGGAGCCGGTGCGCGGGTTTGCCGGCGCACAAAGTGAAGTAAGACGACTGGCGGACGTCAAAGCCGAGGAAGTGGAGCGAATCGCCACCGGTCTCGGTGAACTGGATCGGGTGCTTGGCGGAGGCCTGGTACCCGGCTCCATGATCCTGATTGGTGGCGATCCTGGTGCAGGCAAAAGCACACTGCTGTTGCAGGTCGCGACGATGCTCGCACGCACTCACAAGGTGCTCTATGTCACCGGCGAAGAATCCCTGACCCAGCTGGCGATGCGGGCACATCGACTGCGCCTGCCTGTGGACGAACTTGTTGTGGCAGCAGAAACGATCGCTGAGACGATTGCCGCCGAGATCGAGCAGCGACGGCCAGACCTGGTCATTCTGGATTCGATTCAGGTGATGCAGCTGTCCAGTGTGGATTCAACGCCGGGCAGTGTCACCCAGGTGCGGGAAACTGCGGCCTACTTCACGCGCCTGGCAAAACGAACCGGCACCATTTTCATATTGGTCGGCCATGTCACCAAAGAAGGCAGCCTGGCGGGGCCTAAAGTACTCGAACACATGATCGACGCCTTCCTCATGCTCGACAGCCCGGCAGGTGCACGCTATCGCACGCTGCGCAGTCACAAAAACCGGTTTGGCGCGGTGAATGAACTGGGCATCTTCGCGATGACGGAACTGGGCATGAAGGAAGTTGCCAATCCGTCCGCGATTTTTCTGCAACGCGGAGAGCTTGACGCACCGGGTAGCGTTGCAACGGTGACCTGGGAAGGGACACGACCACTGCTGGTCGAAATACAGGCGCTGGTTGATGAAGTTCAGGGGGGTTATGGCAAGCGGGTCGGAGTGGGGCTGGATCAGCAACGTCTGGCCATGCACCTGGCTGTACTGCATCGACACTGCGGTGTCACGCTCGCGGACCAGGATGTTTTTGTCAACGTGGTGGGCGGTGTGCGCATCACCGAAACCGGTGCTGATCTTGCAGCGATACTGGCGGTGCTGTCCTCGCTGCGGAATCGACAGTTACCCCGTGACCTCATCGTCTTCGGCGAACTCGGGCTGACGGGTGAGATACGCCCGGTAGTGAATGGTCAGGAGCGCATGCGTGAGGCCGCTAAACATGGCTTCAAACGCGCCATCGTGCCATTTGGCAACCGCCCTCGAGAGACGATCGCCGGGATGGCCGTGCATGGCGTGAAGAGCCTGTCTGCCGCGCTCGACGTCCTTGCGGAGTTCTAGGAGTCTGCGCGGCAGAAGATCAGCAGGCTGCGGCGGCGCCGATTCGGCCCGCTTTTCCGTTCGTTTTCGTTACGTAGCGCCCACTACATGCCTCAAACAAACGAAAAATCGGACTTGAATTGACGCTCGCCTCGCTCCGCCGCCTTCTGCCGCGCAGACTCCTAGCCCGCATTATTCATGAAGATTCGTCGCCATTGACGAGATGCGCGAAAAGACAGTGTGGCGCGGAGAGGAAGGCGCTCGTCCGCCTTCGATCAGTACTCTGGCATCCCACAACCAACGCGCTATGTGGGTCAGGACCTCCGTATCGGTTTGTACTTCATACGAGTCGGTTCCGCGTCTCCCAGGCGTCTCTTGCGATCCGCTTCGTACTCGGTGTAGTTACCGGCAAACCATTCCACATGGCTGTCGCCTTCAAAGGCCAGCATGTGCGTTGCCACGCGATCGAGGAACCAGCGATCGTGAGAGATGATCAGCACTGTGCCGGGGAAGTTGAGCAATGCTTCTTCCAGGGCGCGCAACGTTTCGACGTCCAGATCGTTGGTCGGTTCGTCGAGCAGCAGGACGTTGGCACCACGCCGCAGCAATTTGGCGAGGTGCACACGATTGCGCTCACCGCCTGAAAGCTGACCAACAAACTTCTGCTGATCGGAGCCCTTGAAGTTGAATCGGCCGACGTAGGCACGGGTCTGCATTTCATAGGTGCCGATACGCAGAATGTCCTGACTGTCCGAGATTTCTTCCCACACGGTCTTGGAACCATCGAGGCTGTCACGACTCTGGTCGACGTAGGCAAGATCAACGGTGTCGCCGATGGTGATTGAGCCAGAGTCCGGGGTTTCCTGCCCGGTCAGCATCTTGAAGAAGGTCGATTTGCCGGCGCCGTTGCCGCCGATGATGCCGACGATGGCGCCGCGTGGAATGCTGCAGTTGAGATCGTCGATCAAGAGCCGATCACCGAATCCTTTTGAGACGTGCTCGATCTCGATCACTTTCTCGCCAAGCCGTTCGCCTGGTGGGATGTAAAGTTCGGATGTTTCGTTCCGCTCCTGCACTTCCTTCGACATCAGTTCATCGAACCGTGCGAGTCGCGACTTGCTTTTGGCCTGACGGGCTTTCGGGTTGGCACGTACCCATTCCAGTTCGGATTTGATCGTGCGCTGGCGAGCTTTCTCCGAAGAGGCTTCCTGCTGCAGGCGGGTGTCCTTGTTTTCGAGCCAGTTGGTGTAGTTGCCTTCAAAAGGAATGCCACGACCCCGGTCAAGCTCAAGAATCCAGCCGGCGACATTGTCCAGGAAGTATCGATCGTGGGTGACTGCGACCACCGTGCCCGGATACTCGCCGAGGAACCGCTCGAGCCAGGCGACGCTGTCAGCATCCAGATGGTTGGTGGGCTCGTCGAGCAACAGCATGTCAGGGTTCGAAAGCAGCAGTTTGCACAAGGCAACCCGCCGGCGCTCACCACCTGAAAGTCTGGCTACATCGGCATCCCATGCTGGCAGGCGCAGGGCGTCGGCGGCGACGTCAAGTGTCCGATCCAGATCCCAGCCGTTGCAGGTATCAATCTGTGTAGACAGCTCGCCTTGCCGGTCGATGAGGCGTGTCATCTCAGCATCTTCCATGGGCTGGGCGAACTGGTCGGAGATGGTGTTGTACTCATTGACGAGATCAACGACGTGCTGGAGCCCGCCTTCGACGTTGCCGCGCACATCCTTCGTTTCGTCGAGCATGGGTTCCTGCTGGAGGTAGCCGACGACGATGTCCTTCTGGGGTCGGGCTTCACCTTCGATTTCAGTGTCCACGCCGGCCATGATGCGCAGCAGCGTGGACTTGCCCGAGCCGTTCAGGCCGAGCACGCCGATCTTGGCGCCAGGGAAAAACGACAGGTTGATGTTCTCCAGTATCACGCGCTTCGGCGGAACGATCTTGCCGACGCGTTGCATGGTGTAAACGTACTGCGCCACGTAGTTGCCTCGTGTATTTCAGGTCAGATTGGAGGATGTTTCGCCAGTGCCATTCAAGTCAAAGCTGAATGCCGTTGCAGGCGAGGATCTGGTGTGTCCGTTACAATACCGCGCATTCGCTGGTTTGACACCCGTCCAGCCCTATTCCGTACAGAGTCAGATACAGATTCAGATACAGAGGATTCCATGTTCAAAGGGAACGAGACCATTGCCGGATTTGATGATGAGCTCATGGCAGCCATTCGGAGCGAAGAGCGCCGGCAGGAAGAGCATATCGAGTTGATCGCTTCCGAGAACTACGCGTCGCCGCGGGTGCTGGAGGCACAGGGCAGCGTGTTGACCAACAAGTACGCGGAAGGCTATCCGGGCAAACGTTATTACGGCGGCTGTGAGTACGTAGACATCGTTGAAGTGCTGGCGATCGAACGGGCAAAACAGCTCTTTGGTGCCGACTTTGCAAACGTGCAGCCACACTCCGGCTCGCAGGCCAATGCGGCGGTATACCAGGCGCTGTTGCAACCCCACGACACGGTGCTGGGCATGAGCCTCTCCGACGGCGGTCACCTCACACACGGCGCCAAGGCGAACTTCTCGGGCAAAACCTATCACGCGGTACAGTATGGCCTCGACAACAGCACCGGCCTGGTGGACTACGAAGCGGTTCGGCGTCTGGCACGGGAACACCGGCCGAAGATGATCATCGCCGGTTTTTCTGCCTACTCCCGAAAGATGGACTGGCAGATCTTCCGCGATATCGCCGATGAAGTTGGCGCCTTTTTGATGGTGGACATGGCGCACGTGGCAGGGCTGGTCGCCGCTGGGCTCTATCCAAACCCGGTGCAGATTGCAGATGTCACCACATCAACCACGCACAAGACACTGGGTGGACCGCGTGGTGGCATCATCCTGGCGAAAAAGAACGAGGAGATCGAAAAAAAGCTGAATTCGGCGTTGTTTCCCGGCATTCAAGGCGGCCCGCTGATGCATGTCATCGCCGCCAAGGCGGTCTGCTTCAAGGAAGCGCTGCAGCCCGAGTTTCGAGCCTATCAGCAGCATGTGGTAACCAATGCATCCATGATGGCAACCACGTTCCAGTCTCGTGGTTACAAGGTGGTTTCCGGCGGCACCGACAACCATCTCTTCCTGCTTGATCTGATCGACAAGAACATCACGGGCAAAGACGCTGACGCCGCACTCGGCCGTGCCAACATCACCGTGAATAAAAATGCCGTCCCCAATGATCCACGTTCGCCATTTGTGACGAGTGGTCTTCGGCTTGGTTCGCCTGCAGGCACGCGGCGCGGCTTCGGTGAAAAAGAGTTTGCGACGCTGACTGGCTGGATGTGCGACATTCTCGATGACATCAAGAATGACAACATGATCGGTTCGGTGAAACAACAGGTGGTTGAGTTGTGCAGCCGTTACCCGGTGTACGGCAAGCGATAACAGAGTTGTCCACAGGAGCGTGTTGAACCGTGCACTGCCCGTTCTGCAGCGCTGACGATACCAAGGTGATCGACTCCAGGTTGGTTGCCGAAGGTAACTCGATCCGCCGGCGGCGAGAATGTACGACCTGTGGCGAGCGTTTCACGACGTTTGAAATGGCCGAACTGGTCATGCCGTATGTCATCAAGCGCGACGGCACACGCGAACCCTTCAATGAAGAAAAACTTCGCCGCGGCCTGTTGCGGGCACTGGAAAAACGGCCTGTTTCTGCGGAACAGGTAGAAGGCGCCATCAGTCACATCAAGCACCAGCTCCGCACTGCGGGCGAACGTGAGGTCCCGGCCAAGCAGGTGGGTGAAGAGGTCATGTCTGAGTTGAAGCGCCTCGATGCAGTTGCCTACGTACGGTTTGCATCGGTCTATCGGGACTTTCAGGACCTCAGCGAATTCCAGGAAGAAATCCGCCGTCTGACGACGGACGCCCCGGTCAAGACATGAGCTCAGCAGGCCACCCGCCTGGCCGGGACGCCGACGTCGCATGGCTTGAACGGGCCGTTACGCTGGCCAGCCGTGGCATGAATACCACTCCTCCCAATCCTCGTGTTGGGTGCGTGATCGTGCGTGAGGGCAAACTGCTTGGCGAGGGTTGGCATCAGTGGGCTGGACAAGGTCACGCTGAGGTAAGAGCCATCGCCGCTGCAGGTGGGAATGTGCGGGATGCGACGGTCTATGTGAGTCTGGAACCGTGCAATTTTGTTGGTCGAACACCGGCTTGTTCGGGTCGTTTGATTGCCGAAGGGGTTGCGCGGGTGGTGGTTGCCGAAGTTGATCCACATCCACGAGTGTCTGGTCAGGGTCTTGCGGCGTTGCGAGCAGCCGGGATCACGACTGAGGTCATCGAACTACCACAGGCACGCGCACTCAATCCTGGATTTCGCTGTCGATTCGAAAAAGGTCGGCCCTTGATTCGTATCAAGATTGCGGGTTCGCTTGATGGGCGTACGGCGATGGCTAATGGCGAAAGTCAGTGGATTACCGGGCCGGAGGCCAGAGCTGATGTGCAGGCGTTGCGGGCGCGTAGCTGTGCCATCCTCACCGGCAGCGGTACCGTTCTGGCCGACGACCCGTCGCTTACCGTTCGTGAGCCATCCTTTGGAGTGGATGGGAAAATACGCCAACCTCTGATTGTGGTAGCGGATTCGGCGCTCCGCTCCCCGGTATCGGCGAAGATTTTTCAGTCAATGGGTGGTGTTCTGCTGGCGACGGCTTCAGCAAAACGGCTCGCCGGTGTGGAGGCTCAGTATTTTTCAGCCGCAGCTGATGCGGAAGGTCGTGTTGATCTTGAAGCCCTGGTCAAACACCTGGCGAACCTCGAGATCAACGAAGTGCTGGTGGAGTCCGGCCCGACGCTGGTTGGTTCCCTGCTGCGAGAATCGCTCTGGGACGAGATCGTGCTGTATCAGGCGGCGCGATTCCTCGGCAGAGATGCACGTCCAATGGCGGAACTCACTTTCCAGTCCTTGTCCGGCACGATCGGCGCTAAGATTGTCGATCATGACCTGGTGGGCGACGATCTGAGGCTCACCCTTCACCCACGCTGAGTTGCATCGAAGTTGCATAGCAGTTGCATAGCAGTTGTATAGCAGTTGCGCAGACGCACCCGGCATCTGAACGAGACAAACGATGAGCAAGCAGTCCATCTGGGCACGCAAAAAAGCCCGGCGCGCACTGGTGCAGGCGATCTATCAATGGCAGATGACCGGTGCGACGCCAGCTGAGGTGATCAAGGAATTTGAAGAGGGCGAAGCGCTCAAGAATGCGGACCCGGTGTTTTTCGCAGATGCACTACGTCGGGTAGTCCTCCGTACGGATCTGCTCGATGAACAATTCACCCCATTGCTGGATCGTGCGCACAAGGACCTCGACCCGGTCGAGATGGCGCTGTTGCGTCTTGGTGTAGACGAACTGATGCACCGCCCGGATGTACCGTATCGGGTGGTCATTGATGAATACGTGGAACTGGCCAAGACCTTTGGCGCTGAGGAGTCACACAAATACATCAATGGCGTGCTCGACAAACTGGCGCGGCAACTGCGCCCTGCGGAAGTAGCGGCGCGATCGGGTGCAAATCGACGGGCGCCGGACTGTTGATGGCAGGGAGTGGCGGCTTGCGCGTCATCATGGAGTCGACCCATGCGTGAGTTCGAATTGATCGACGCATTGGTGCAACGGTTCGGATCCACAGCCGTGGGTGGGTGCCTGGTGACCGGTATCGGTGACGATTCCACGGTTACGCAGGTTCCGGAAGGACATCACATGGTGTCCTCCATCGATACTTTGTTAGCAAATACTCACTTTCCTTCAGATGCCGATGCGGAAGCAGTCGGCTATCGCGCAGTGATGGTGTCGCTGTCGGACCTTGCCGCCATGGGCGCAACGCCGTTGTTTGTGCTCCTGGCGCTCACCTTGCCAGATGATGCACCGGACTGGGCGACCGGCTTCGCTACCGGAGCAGCCGAGGCAGCGCGCGTTGCGGGTGCAGTCATTGCGGGAGGTAATCTCACACGCGGTCCACTTGGTGTCAGCGTCAGTGTTCATGGATCGATCCCTGCGGGCAAAGCGGTGCTGCGCAGCGGCGCGCGTCCAGGGGATCGAGTGTATGTGAGTGGTCACTTGGGTGGTGCATCAGCTGCATTGCGGCTTGGCTTTGTCGACCACGCTCTGAACGAGCGCTTCTACAGGCCATTGGCTCGGGTCGACCTGGCGGAAGGTTTGCGTGCCTGCGCCAGCGCCGCCATTGATATCTCCGACGGTCTGCTCCAGGACCTCGGTCATCTGGCGCGCGCCAGTTACTGCCGCATAGACATCGTCGCTGCCAGGGTTCCGCTGTTTCCTGGCGCAGACCTGGCCGACGCACTCTATGGTGGCGACGATTATGAACTGTGTTTTACGTCGTCCTCACAACCATCTTTTCCTGCCGTTGAGATCGGGTTGGTCAGCGACGGCAGTGGGGTCTGGGTCGATGGTCAAATGCCCGCCCGCAGTGGCTATCAGCACTTCGGCTGATTTGATCGTGACCTGGGACGAGGCCTCGGTGTCATGGCCGACGACGTTCTCACCGAGTAGTCGCTTGTGGTGTGCTGCAACTCGCAGTTCAACGACTCAATGGCATAGGCCTTCCCGCAGCCGGTTAGACTAGGAGACTGTCGGACTTGAGACTGATCTACTGCGCCGGTGGGAAGAGCGGTCCATTTTTCCCCGATTTCGAGTTGCCCTGTTTTTTTTGTACAGGGGCCAACATGCGCCTCGAAATTGTGAACAACTGTTCTCGCTCTACCACCCGGCTCCCTACGATCGCTCAAGTCCGACAGGCTCCTAGACCCGTCCCGGCTCGGTTCGTAACATGAAATTGCTGAACGTCGTTTTTGTCGTGCTGTTAGGATTCTCAGCTCCGAACGTGTTTGCTGCCGTTGAGGTGGTAGGGCTGTTCAAAGACCGCGCAGTCATCAGAACCCCGCATGGGGAGGAGATGGTTCGTGTCGGCCAGACATCTCCCAAAGGCGTACAACTCCTGTCCTCCAATGCGCATGGCGCCAAGGTCAGTTATCAGGGTCAGGTCTACGATCTGAAGATTTCCAATCGTGTCGGGAGCGCGTTCAAACCCGTGCAATCCCGCTCGATTACGGTCAATGCAGATGCCACGGGACAGTACCGGGTCACGGGTCAGATCAATGGCAGCCCCGCTGGTTTTCTCGTGGATACCGGGGCCAGTGTGGTCGCGATGAGCAGCAAACACGCCATCAGCCTCGGAATTGACTACAGCATCGGTCAGCAGGGATCAGTGGTCACAGCGCAGGGGGAAGTGCCAGCCCGATACGTCACCTTGTCGCAAGTCACCGTCGGTGGAGTAACGGCGCACAACGTGGCGGCGACTGTCATCGAAGGAAACTATCCTCTCGATATCCTGCTCGGCATGAGTTACCTCAATCAGGTCGCGATGCAGAATCAGGGTGGTGTGCTCACACTCACCGAACGTTGATAGTCTTGTCAGAAGGATCGTTTGACAGCGAGTGTCGCCAGGGTGCGCAGACGATCATCCTTGAGCGGTAGACCATCAAGGTCTGACATCGCCTTGTCCAGTACCCGCTGTGCCTCATGGCGCGCGCCTTCCACCCCGAAATAGCTGACAAATGTCTGCTTGTTTTCACGTACGTCGGACCCCGCCGGTTTCCCGAGTACCTCTGTGCTTGCGGTGACATCGAGGACATCGTCCGTGATCTGAAAGGCAAGTCCAATGCCGTTGGCAAAGCTTTGCAGTCGATTCAGTGTTGCCTCGTCGGCCCCGGCAACGTGGGCGCCAAGTTCTACGCTGGCACGGATGAGTGCGCCGGTTTTTGCCGCATGGAGGGATTTGAGTGCTTCAACGCCGGCAGGAGACGCGTGATTGCTGGCCAGTGACATATCCAGAGTCTGGCCACCTGCCATTCCAGCCCAACCGGATGCTCTTGCCAGGCTGATCATGCAGGCATTCACGATTTCTGGGCCGACCCCTGGCATGCCGGCGAGCGTTTCAAATGCCAGAGTCAGCAGCGCGTCCCCGGCAAGGATGGCCATCCATTCACCGTACACGATATGCACGGTCGGTTTGCCGTGACGAAGATCGTCGTTGTCCATCGCTGGCAGGTCATCGTGCACCAGCGAGTAGGCGTGCACCATTTCAACGGCGCAGGCCGCGGGTAACAAACGGGGCAATGGTGAACCCAGACTTTCACCAACGACGCACGTGAACATTGGCCGCAAGCGTTTTCCTCCGCCGAGCAGTGCGTAGTGCATGGATTCAAGCAGGCGGGGAGCAATCGCGGAATGATCAGGGAGTGATGACGCCAGTGCCGCTTCGATCGAAGTCTTCAGGGAAGTGAAGGAGTGCAGGGACTGCGCGGAACTCACTCTTCATCCGTTTCGTCGGCATCAATGTCCATGGATACGAGTGAGCCTTCGGCCGTCAATTTTCTGACACGCAGTTCAGCGTTTTGCAACGCTTCCTGGCAGGTACGCGTGAGGGCAATGCCGCGTTCGAAGGTTTTCAGGGAATCGTCCAGCGACAGATCGCCCTTTTCCATGCGCTCGACCAGCGCAGCGAGTTCAGCCAGTGCGGCTTCAAAATCTGATGTTGTCTTGTTGTCTTCGCTCATGACGGCAAGCTAACCGTTTGTGGAACGATTTGCCAAGCCGGCTGATGCCCCCAGGAACAGAAAACTGTGTCTAGACTCCAGAGGTCCGCGTTCCTTTTGGACCTTGCATGGATCTTGCGACTTTCATCGGCATTGTTGGAGCCTTTCTGGTTGTCATCTTTTCGATGTCCCTTGGTGGTCCGCTATCCATATTTTTCGACCTGCCATCGGTTCTCATGGTGGTTGTCGGATCAACATTTGTCGTGCTGATGAAATTCAGCCTGAAACAGTTTCTGGGCGCGATGAAAGTTGCCGGTCGTGCATTCAGTTACAAGTTGACCGAGCCGACCGATCTGATCGCCGAAGTGGTGGTGCTGGCCGATGCAGCTCGCAAAGGTGGGCTGTTGACCCTGGAAGGCAAGGAGGTGTCCTCGGACTTCCTGAAAAAAGGGATTCAGTTGCTGGTGGATGGCCACGATGCTGACGTGGTCAAGGGCGTTCTGAAGAAGGAGTTGGGTCAGACTCTTGAACGTCATGACACAGGCCAGAAGATATGGCGCGCATTTGGCGACGTCGGTCCGGCGATGGGGATGATCGGTACACTGGTCGGTCTGGTCGCGATGCTGGCCAACATGAGCGATCCAAAGACGATCGGTCCGGCTATGGCGATCGCCCTGCTGACCACGTTTTATGGCGCCATATTGGCCAACATGATCGCTCTGCCGATCGCGGACAAACTCGTCCTCCGGAAGTCTGAGGAAGCGAGAATCAAGTCCATGATGATCGATGCGCTGCTTGGCATACAGGCTGGGCAGAACCCGAGGATCATTGAAGAGATGCTGCGCACCTATCTGGCACCAAAACAGCGCATTGCCAAGGAGTAGCGGCGGGTCATGGATGATGAAGACCAACGGGAATCGCCCAGCCCTGTGGGCTTACCCGGCTGGATCGCGACGTTTGCAGACATGATGACACTTCTGCTGTGCTTTTTTGTGCTTCTGCTGGCCATGTCAGACACCAACGCCAAGAAGTACCAGCGGGTCGCCGGCGCCATGGCGAATGCCTTTGGCGTACAGGCAGAGTTCGAAACAATCGTCATACCCAAGGGTACGAGCATCATTGCCGAGCAATTTTCACCGGGTACACCTGATCCAACGCCGATGAATGAAATCCGGCAGAAAACGAATGACAATCAGCGTGAGTCCCTTGAAGTGCAGTGCCAGGACACAGGCTCTTCCAACAGCGGCGAACAGGGTGAAGCTCAAAAGCAGATCATCGTCGACAAGATCCAGGATCTGGTGGGTGAAACCGAGCAGGAAGCCATCGAGATTGCGACCGCTCTTTCGAAAGAAATCAAGGAAGGCATCATCGAAGTGGAAACGTCGGGCCGGAAGATCGTTGTTCGCATCAAAGAGCACGGAACGTTTCCATCCGGTTCTTCCGATCTCACCCCTGACTTCACGCCAGTACTGAAAATCATCCGCCAGGCGCTTGCAGACACCGAAGGCAGCTTTGTCGTTGAAGGTCATACCGATCCTGATCCGATAGCCACGACCCGATTCCGCTCCAACTGGGCGTTGTCGGCCGCGCGCGCAGTAACCGTGGCGCATGCATTGTTTGATGAGGGCAAACTCACCCAGGATCGATTCGCCGTCTCCGGTCATGCGGACACTCGTCCGCTCGTTGCCAACGACACACCAGCCGGCAAGGCGCGCAATCGTCGTGTTGAAGTTCTGATCGATCAGGGACTCAATGAAGAGGTCAAGGAAGATCTTGAGGTCATTCGCGCCGAGGATCCTGGGCTCTATCAGGAGATCAAGAGTGAATTGATCTATCGATTTGAACTGCAGCCTGAGGAAGTCTTCTAGCCTGCATTATTCAAGACTATTCTGCTACGGCTGCCGATATAGGTGAAAACACAGTGCGAGTTCTTTCCAGGTGCTCGCGGTACTGCGCGGTACTGATAGTACAACTGCGCGCCTTCCACTCCGCGCCACACTGTCTTTTCGCGCATCTCGTCACTGGCGACGAACCTTCATGAATAGTCCGGGCTGGCG
>Ga0105050_10000862_pt1 | contig 46156 bp, 38 predicted proteins | sample FRY01_FD_78088 | JGI IMG/M metagenome (GOLD analysis project Ga0105050, IMG submission 78088) | Freshwater microbial communities from Lake Fryxell liftoff mats and glacier meltwater in Antarctica - FRY-01 | ecosystem: Environmental > Aquatic > Freshwater > Ice > Glacier meltwater ...
CTCGTGTATATCCTTCTTCCATCAACCACTCCAACAAAGACGGTACCGTCAGAACATACGGACCCCGCGTTGCCCGTATCGCAGACCTCAAAGATAGTCGTGAGAACGTTGAACTCGGCGGTGGCTGAACCGATCATCACGGTAACAAGCCTATTCGTGTTCCTTGTCGACGCGGCTGTCATCCGGACTCTCAGGACCTGCGAACCTGATACGGTGCCGGATGCGGAGGTGTAGGCGCCCCCGTTCAGGCTGTACTCGGGTGAACCTTCCCCTGATACGCTGATCGCTGATGCGGTCAGGAAGGGGGACAACGTCACCGGGTCAGAAATGACCTGAGCGTCCAGGGCGACGTTAGTCCTCCCCGCAACGGCAAAGGTGAAGGACCCTGTGGTCACCCTAAAGGCCCCTGATACCCCATTCACGTTCAGCGTTGCGGTACGAGTCGCCTCAAAGAGAGAGGGACTTGTCAGCCGGACCCGAACAGCCTCGTTCGGTCCGACCAAGCCGGTCGTGCCCCAGGTCACACCCGCATTCGTGGATATCTGCGGGGAACCGTCCCCGCTGACGCTCACTGGAACCGTGGTCGATATCCCGGTGATAGTGACGGGGGCCGAGGTGATCTGTGTGTTGGGTGTGGAACCGCTAATATCAGAGAGGGTGAACGGGTCCGGGGTGGTCACGTCCTGAGTTCGAACAACATAGTTCGAGGTCGTGGTCCCGACGCTCAGCGTCGCGATGCGGCCCGTCCCTGCTGTGGGGGCGCTGGTCTGGCGCACTTCAACCGTAGAACCCGGCTTCACCCAACCTGTGACATTCGTCCAGCTTCCCCCATTAACCCGGTACTGCGGCGTCCCGTTGCCAGAAACCGAGATCGGGATGTTCGGCGCTTGCGCCCCAGCGGTCCGCGCGTCCCAGGAGACGGTGAACGGGTCTGACACGTAGAGTGTTCCGGTGTCGGCCCCGGTGACGTCAGCCATATCAAACGCGTCCGCAGCGCGCGGATCCGACCGTGTTGCCGAGTTCGTCCAGATATATTCCGAGCAGGAACTAGCTACACAAAGAATAGAGTAGGTCTCGCCAGAGTTTACGGCCGGAACAGCGTGGATCGCGATCTGCTGACCAGGGTATGTCCCCAGGGTAAAGCTGTCGAGGGTGGTGTACATCGCAGCGCTTGAATCTGAGGTAAGGGAAACCGTTCTATTCGTGGTCGATCCACTTGAAAGGAGTTGGTCTATCCGCGTGCCATAGACGCGGGGCCAGTTGTTCGTGGACCCGCTCTGATAGTTGCCTTGAACGTCCAGGACACGGAGACGTTTGAAGCCCGTATCCCCAGAAACGGTGATGATATTGCTCTGACGTTTAACCCCTGGGACGGTTCCGGAATATGACTGCGCGGAGTATTCCCAGTTAAGGTTGAACGCGTCCACCGCTTGACCGGCCGGAGCAACTGAGGCAACGGACCAGGTGGTCCGATAGGTTTCCGCACCAGGTGCACCATAGAACACGATGTCGCCACTGTAGCTGACTGGAGCAAAAACGCTGGTACGAACGCGGGCAACCAAGGTGTCACCAGGTGAAACAGACTGTGCAACGGTTTGGAAGACCCCACCTTTCACAGAAATACTGATGCCCCCCTCCGGGACAACCGTCATCCTGGAAAAGCCGGTCGGGGTAACTGCGGCGCTAATAATGTCAGCGTCCGGGGCCTGATCAATCAGGTCAGCGAAGAGGAAAGCGTCCGGAGTGGCGTCTTCCAGCGTCGTCACGCTGAAGTCCTTGCTCCGCATCCCGAGCGTAAGCGTAGCTGTCAACATCGTGCCGAAATCTGCAGAGGATGTCATCAAAACGGTCACGGTATCCCCAGCAGAAAGTGTGCCGGACGTAACAATCGGACCGTCGTTAATTCTAAATCTGGGGCTTCCGGCACCACTGACATTAACGTCAATACTTGTATCAATCCCGGACACAGTAAATGTGTTGAAGTTGATTGGGGCGCCGGTCGGCGAAGAGGCGAGGTTTGCCGCGGAGGTAAGGGTGAAATCGTCAGGATAATTATCAGGGACCCCGGAGCGGGTCCGGGCGCACCTGACAAACTGAAGCGCCGTCTTTCCTCGCGCCTGTGTCAAATAGCTTGTGTCGCGACTAATAAAGGAAGCTACAAATCCGACATTTGTGGCCCAAGAGTTAGAGGTCATCGTAAAACTGTTATTGGTGAAATAGTCCCCCCGGTCCTCTAACGGGATGTTGGACCAGATTTGATTCACCTCCTCAATGCTTGGCAGGAAGTATGCGGCCCCTAAGGCCTTACAGGCGCTCAGGCCCGGAAAAGATGCGAGGCTGGTATCCACTGCTGCCATCGCGGCGGTGTTGGTCTGACCGCTATTTGTCAAGGACCCTGGCACGGAGATGTTGGATGTTGCCCAAGTATAGGTACCTAAATTCCTCACGTAAAGCGGATCATCACCAACCCATCCTACGAAAGTAGACCCGTCTGTACATGTCGTCTGCAGTGGGACCGCGTCATCACAGATGTCGACGGTATCCTGTACCGTGATAGAGAAGTCCTGCGTGCCGGTTACGACTTGAGAGTAGGCTGCGCCCATGCCAAACAGCCCGAGAGCCGAGACCCCAAGCAGGGGTAAAAGGATATTTTTATTTGTTTTCATGACCATGGCTCTCTTTATTCAAGGATCAGTTCTGGACTGCGCGAATGGTGAAATTGTAAGTACCAGCCCCGCTTGGGGTTCCTGAAACCAGGCCAGTGGTGCCATTCAAGGACATTCCCGGAGGAAGATCACCAGACACGAGCTGAAAGCTGAGATTGTTCACGTTCGCGCCAGAGGGTGCATTTGACCAGAGCGAGGACCGGCTCCGCAGGTCCAGAGAATACTCCGATCCCGCCTGCGCCTCTGCGGGCGGGGTGCCGTCGATGGTTACCCCGCACTGGCCCCACCGGGGCTCTTTCGCCGGGGTGATATTCATCGACCGGGACAGGGTGATGTTTCCACCCCCGCCAAAACTACCGCCGAACTTGGTAAAGTCGACATTTCGCAAACGGGTCTCGATCTCCAGGAGCTTGCTCTCCACGATCGTCATCGACCTGAACGCTGCGGGGGCGGTCGGGCGGGCACGCATGCACCACCCATCAAGCGGCTTCGAAAACTGGACCGCGTTCTCGAACGTGCCTGTCATGTTTGTCACGTTGCGGGTCCGCATCCCCCAGTTGCTGACGGTGGTATCGTCGAGCAGGACAGCGTCCTTGAACATATAGGAGATGTCCGTCACCGTCTCGGGGAGATCAGACGCCACCTCGACGAGCTTCTCCGCGCCCCGAAACGCGCCCGACAGGGAGGTGAGGCCCACATCACCGAACCGGGTCACCCGGACGATCTTGTCCGCGTTTGCGTAGCCCGTATCCCCGTTCCCGAACTGGGTCACGGTGCCGGAGACCCGGACCATGAACGGTCCCGCCCCGTCCCCCACCGGATAGTTGCAGGTCACCTCGCCCGGCGAGGTGACGGCGCGCTGGCAGGAGGCGTTCGCCCCCTCCGCGCCCCAGTCGATGACGGCATCAACCGTTCCGAACAGGGGGAGCGTGATCGCGGTCTGCGCGAACGCCGTTGGTGCGGCCAGAACGGCGCTCGCGAGGAGCGCCGCCTTCATGGATCCTGCCAGAATACGTGCTGTCTTGCTGTTAACCATGGTTAACCTCCCTCTATGACGAACGATCCGACCGGATCGTTGACGATGATTGTGTAGGATGCGGACGCGGTCTGCGCGCCAAGAGCGGCCTGGACTGTGAACCCGAAGGAGCCAATCTGAGACGGGGTCCCTGTCAGGTCACCTGAAGCGGAAAGGGACATCCCGACAGGGAGCGCTCCCGACGTCACGGACCAGGTCAGATCATTTACGGTCGGAGGCGAGCTTACGGAGCCACCGCTTACACTCGCGACCGTGGTAAAGTCGAACCCGCCATAAGAGACTCCCTCCTCACCATCCGGAACGGTCCCGCTCGATATCGTGACGCTGACCGGCTCGGACCCGGTCGTCACGGAGAATATCTCCGATGAGGACCCAATCGTCAGACTTGCAATGACGGGGGTATCGAAAGAGGCCGAGGAGGTAAGACGGACCTGAACCCACTGACCTTCAGACACGCTACGCGTGGACGTGTAATCGAGGAACCCCTCCCCAGTCCAGGTGATGCTGGCCGCGTCCGGCCCTGTTCCGACCCGGTACAGGGCCCCGTTCCCCTCGGATACGTTGACCGACACCTCACCGGTGATCCCAGAGATCTGAACTGCACTGGAGGTGGCCGGGCTGCTCAAAGCCGCACCGGTGATCCCGCTGAAGGCGAACGCGTCCGGGGTAAGGTCCTGCGTCGTGACCTCATAAAGGGCGGAGCCGGCCCCCACGCTGAGCGTGGCGGTGCGCGTCACCCCCTCGCCGGTGGCCGCGTCAAGGCGGACCTGCGCCTGTTGCGACGCGGAGATGGTCCCTTCCTCTGAGGTCCAATCCCCAAAGGTGATGGTGCCGCCCACATCGGTACCAATCCGGTATTCCGCGGAGGCGTCGCCTGAGATCAGGACCGGGACGGACCCGTCGAACCCGGACAGAATCACGCTCCCGGAGGCGACATCAGCTGTCCCGGGGGAGATCAGACGAGCTGTAAAGGTGAAAGCGTCCGGCGTAGTGTCCTGACCCCGCGTCGTCACCAAGAAGGTCTCAGTGGCCGTGCCCACGGTCAGGCTAACTGAGCGCTCCGACGCGTAAGCATTGGAAGACCGGAAGCGGACCGAAACCGTATCGGTCACCACAACGCTACCAGCGGTTGAGACCCAAGCCCCCCCGTTGATCCGGTATTCCGCCTCGAACGCGTTCTCAATGGAGACAGGAACGCTTCCAGTGATCCCGCTTATGGTCACCGGGTTAGAGGGGGTCATCGTATTCAGATCAGCGCCGGTCACAGCGGCGAGGCTGAGGCCGGACGGGGTCCGGTCCTGCGTCTCCACCGTGAACGTGCCGGGCCGGGTCCCGACCGTTAGGGTCGCTGTCCGTGTGGCTCTCTCGGTGGCGGATGCAGTCAGACGGACACGCACCTCCTGCCCGGCGGTGACAGCACCGTCAGTGCTGGTCCAGTCAGCGGATCCGATCTGATATTCGGGTGACCCGTCCCCGGAGACACTAATCGTGACGGACCCCGTGAAACCCGTAAGGGTTACAATCTGGGATGCCCTTACACTCTCGCCCACCCCAAGAGCGGAGGCGAAAGTGAAGGTGTCAGGCGTGGTATCCTGGCCCTCCGTCGTGACCGTAAAGTCACCCGTGCCCCCCCCAACCGTCAGGGTCGCCGTACGGGTCTGATCAAAGGATCCGGAGGTAAGACGCACAAGGACCGTCCCACCGTTTACGACAGATCCTGACCCGTTCCCGTCAATCCAGGTGACACCCTCATCCGTGCTGAATATGGGGCTTCCCTCTCCTGAGATGGTAACAACGGCAGCCGCTTCAATCCCGGTGATGGTCGTTGAGGATTGCGTCACGCTGCTTGCGGGCGCACCCGTGACCGCCGCTATTGTAAATCCATCCGGCACCGTATCGGCCGCGCGCGTGGTGGCGCGGAAATCACCGGTGGTCCCGTTGATATCAAGGATTGCAACACGGGTCTCGCCGAAGGCGCCCGAACTCATACGGACGCGAACCGTGTCGTTATTCGCAACACTTGCTGTGCCGCCAACGGCAACCCAAGCGCCATCATTTACCTGGATCTCAGGAAGACCGTCTCCTGACACCGCGGCCGTCACGGTTGTTTCTATCCCTGAAACGGTGACAGGAGCGGATGTGACAGTCACGGAGGGCTCTACACCGGTTGCCGGCTCAAAGGCCGAGAATACTGGATTTTCGTTTGAGCTGCGCGTGGTTACACTGAAATCAGCGGTGACGCCGCCAACGTTGACGGTTGCGGTCCGAGTCTCCCCGAAGGTCCCCGACGTGAGCCGTACCGCCAAGGTATCGCTCTCGGTGACCGTGGCGGACGTCCCCCATGTGGCTCCGCCATCAACACTGATCTGTGGAGAGCCGACAGCGCCTGCGACCGTGACCGAGGCGGGGGCTTCAAGTCCGGAGATGGTCGCGAACGAAGACGGGATAACCTGACCCGGTTCCTGATTGGTGGCGGCGAGGAAAGAGAAGGCGTCAGGCGCGGTATCTGCTGCCCGTGTCATGACCTGGAAGACCGCCGTTCCGTCCCCTATGGCGACCTCTGCACGATAGGTTGCGCTGAAGACACCCGCATCGGGGAGGACGGCGACCCGCAACGAATCCCCATCAAAGACCGTGACCGGTGCCGTCGTGTAGAGCGCTCCGTTCACGCTGATCTTCGGTGACCCCCCAGTACCGAGATCAGAGACGGAGGCGGTGACAGGCTCCGTTATCCCGCTAATCGTGATGATGTTTGAGACTACGTCGATTTCATTTGGCTCGATGTTGGACCATGCAATAAAGAAAAAGGGATCCGGGGTCGTTGAATCAAGAACCTCGAAGCCGAACGCCTCACCGGACAGCACCGTGGAGGTGGTGCCCTGCGCAAGGACAGGGTTGGCCATGAGACTGGCTGCCATAACAACTCCGGTCAGAACTCTCAGCATACGGTCGCCTTTCTGTTTTTTCGCACAGGGGATAAGCGTAGCCACCCTGCTATTTCCGGATTTTCGCAAATCATATCCGGCTTCCTCGACAATGTCCACATCAGGTTGGGCTGGAAGAAGGTGTCTGGCCATAAACGCCAACCCGATCAAGGATCACCGCCGCGATATGACCCGCAAGAACATCTCTCGGCGCGGTTCCGTCGAGGCAGACAAACCGATCCGGCTCCCTGAGCGCTCTGTCCCGTAGGCGATCAGCCACCCCGGACATGAACGGGTCCCCGAAGGATTCGAAACGGGTCTCAGCCCCTTTTTGAAACGCATCTCTGGCCGAGGCGACCGAGGGGTCCACATCGATCAGGATGGTGAGGTCTGGGTCAAGACCGATGAGCTCCCTATGCATGAGATCAATCAAGCGGGCCCGATCCGGGTCCCCACCCTGATACCCCCGCGTGGAATCCACATAACGGTCACACAGGACGATCGCACCGCGCTCAAGCGCGGGCCGGATGGTGCGCTCAACATGATCCCGGCGTGCGGCGTTGAATAGGATCAGTTCCGTCACGGGGGACCATCGGTCGCCTTCTCCACTGACAAGCAGAGCCCTGATCTCCTCGGCGCCGGGGCTTCCTCCCGGTTCACGGGTGAGGATCACATCAAGGCCGGCCCCTGTCAGGGCCGCATAAACAAGACGGGCCTGCGTTGATTTACCGGAACCGTCGATCCCCTCAAAGGTTACAAATATGCCTGTTCGCATGAATCAGAACTCGACAAACACATGTTTGGTGGCATCACCGGGCCGTGTCCGGGCCATCGCACCGGGATGCAGGATCGCCTCCGCCCCATAAACGGCGAGGCTGGGACGGAGAACCGGGTTCCCCCCGGTCGAACGCATAAGATACGCCCCTGCCCGCTCCAGAAGAAGACGGGCCGGGACCGAAACATACCCCAGATCGCCACAGATCAGGGCTGCAACCCCGCGAAGGCCATCCTCATCCCCCTTCGCAGCCCATTCAAGGGATCCGCGACGAAACTGAAATCGCCAGGGCCCCTCCCCGGTCGCCCGCGCGGTCACGAGCCGGGCCCGAGAACTTTCGAACATGCTGCGCCCACAGACATCTCCACCCGGAACAAGCGCGCTCCGGACCCGATCAAGATTCAGGTCCGCGGGATGGAACCGCTGAGGGCTGGCGAACACGCGAATATCACCGGTGCTTGGGTCCGTCACATGGGCTGTCTTGACGGTGGCGGTGTCGGTTGTCTCCGTACGTATCGCGGGCGACACTGGCTGCGTATGGCGCGCCACGGATGGGACAGGATGGGTGTTGGCTACGGGCTCAGGGGTTTCGACGCCTGGGGGTTCCACCCCGCGGGCCGTTGCGATCGCCCGAAACAGACGGGACAGATGATCCGTGGCACCGTTAACCTGGAGTGACCTGCTGACGGAGCGGGACAAGGCCTCGAGGTGAACCGGGATCCGCGCCACCTCGCGCATATGCGCCTCAAACTCCTCCACGCTCTCAAGTTGGGAGAAGGCGGTCGCCTTCTCTTCACGCAAGATACGCGGCAGGTCAGTGGCAACCTGACCAAGGGTCCGGATAAGCCGCTCGAGCTCCGGGCTTCGTGCTTTTTTCGCAGTCACGTTCCGTGTGATTGTGGTCATCTCGCTCTCCAGAAATGGTTTGCGAAAAAGATTAACGTAAAACAGATTTGACGTCAATCCCGTCCTAATTCCGGATCCGGGCGGAGTCCTCAACATGGATGACCCGGTTTCCCCGATAGAGGGTGACGGTCAGCTCCGGGCTGCCCTGATGGATCGCGTCGACCAGACGGGCCACCGCCTCCTCGAACCCCCCCTGAAAGGTGGCTGAGGCGCGGATCCGGTAGTCGACCGGGTTATCCCAGATGATGGTCCAGCCAGAGACCCGGGCCCACCCCTCGATCGTGCCCTTCAGACTCGACCCTGACATGACACCCCAAACCTCTTGCTGAATGACCTGTGGGGCCATCCCGTCAATCGGGCTCCCTGCTGCCATCAAAGAGGGGATCCGCTGATCAGAGAGGACAGGCCCTGACATCGCGGTCATGACAAGGCCAAGGGCGGCTGCGCGTAATTTATTTCTTCGAAAAATAATCATCATTCTGTCTCCACGGGGGCGGTGTCTGTCTCCCCCCCCATGTCCGCAGGACGTTGCTTTGGTCTAATGGTGGCGGCCGCACGAACCACCTCTTCGACAAGCAAGACGTCCAAACCGTTACTTTCAGAAGGGTCTGGTATGATGCGAAGGCCTTCAGGCCGGGCACGCGGTCTGATGATGTCCCGACCCGCACCACCGGCAGGCATTACCTGCTCACCCCCAAAATCAGGGTCAGCGGTGAGCTCAGATGATGGGTCCCCGATAACGTGCTGCGCTGTCGTAACCTCGCCCTCGAGGGTATCCCCGGTCTCAAGTGTGACACGGAACCCCCCCGGATCGTCCTGAACAGAGGTGACACGGCCCAAATCCCCAAGGATCATACTTGGTACGATCAAGATCCTGGATGCAACGTCTGAACCGAGCTGCATGTAAGGGGCCCCGGACGCGTCCCGTTTGAGGATCCAACCCTTGAGCGCGAGACTCTCCGGAACCGGATCTTTTGCGTCAAGTGAGAGGGACGGAATATCCTGCAGAGGATCAAGACCGGCCCGTTTGTCCTCGATAAGCCGCAGGACCTGCGCTGCCCGATCCGGCTGCATCCGCGCGATCGCTTCCAGAACGCGTGGATCCATAAGGAGGTCCTCCTTGCCGCGGTCTCGCAGGAGCGTTTCTATATCGATATCCGGGACCGCGAAGGCCTCATTCTGTGTCGCCTTGCGTCGTCCCATCTCCTGAATATGAGACATTATGTCCGCTTGGGGAGAGGCCTGAACCAGATCATGAGGCACACCGTCGTAGAGTGACCTGATGCGGTCTGATGCGGTCTGCGCGGATGCCGCGACCCCGAAGCTGGCCGCACAATAAACGAGTGCGGGTAAAACGATTCTCATATGCCCTCCTTTGCGACCTTTGACGATACGCCTGACGCCTCTCGGACAACCCGTTCAACCCGGTCCATCCGTTCTTGTGTAAAGATATCCGAAAGGATCCCGTGGCGCGCGAGGCCACCGATAGTGGAAACGATGTTGTGGAGCGCGGGCTCCGCCTTCGGGTCGTAGGCACCATTCAGAAGCCCCTCAAGGGCCTCCGGGTCCTGCTCCGACATAGAGATCAGGAACCCGATCCGGATATCGGCGGGCAAGTAGGCGAGGATGAACAGCAGATCCCTGCGCATCTTCGGCGGCATCTGACCCACACGTGTTCCTGCGCCGATCTGGTATGCCAGCGACGTCGCACTCTGAAGCCGGTCCCCGAGGTCGGCGACCTGGCCACGCACGACCCAGTGTTCCTGGGCTTTCAGCCATTCGGACGCCTGGATAATAGACCGGGTGACGGTCATGGGGAATGGGCGCAATGGGCCGCCTCCGATTTCATTTTTCTCAAACCTCAATGCCACAAACCGGGGCGGGTCCGCAACGGGCTCTGAAGGTCAAGGCGGAGGTTTTTGTGGAAAAGCCTCCGAATCAGGCATGACAGCCCACGAGGCGGCCGGAAATCATTTGCGAAAAATTCCATTAGTCGCTATTTCCTATTGACCGATTGAATGAGAATGACGGGAGAATAACCCAGCATGATAGCCGCCTTCGCGATATGCCAGACGCTCTTGGAGAAGGGGCATCAGATTGAATATAACGGGATTCGGGTGGACCTCCTGTCAGCCGGAAGATCCCGTGACGTCACGGACGCTTTGCTCGCCATAGGGCTGACCAGTCTTCATCTCGGCGCTCCGGGAATTCTGGACACAATCGACATCCCTTCATGTCCCCGCACCGTTGATGTGGCGTTCGATTACGCGATTGACATCGCCCCACGCCTCGAACACGAGCCGGACGTGATCGACGGTGGCGCGGTCATCGCCCTCGCTCAGGAGATGCGGTCCCGCTTCATCGACCCTGTTCCGGACCCGGAGTTGATCCGGAACATTGGCGTGGTCGCACAGATGGTGATTGATGGACAACTCGCCCTGGGTACGCAAACGCCCCTGCCCGAAGAGGGCGGTGCGTGAGCAGCAACCCGAACGCCGGACAGGGTCCAAACGCCGATCAGGAGTCGATGCGATGGCTTTTTATCAGTATCGCCCTGTTTTTGATCGCCATTTTCCTATGGGCCTATTTCCAGCGCGAAATCAACGTTGTGACCGGCGTGATCGCATGGGCACATATCTACCCCTACGCGATAGCATCCCGCGCCGTCCCGGCTCTGGAGAGCCTCCCGTTCCTGGGCGCTCACCTGTTCCAGTATGCCAATGACGGCCTCTTTTTTCTCGAACAAGGCGGGTATGCAGAGATGTCACCCGACCAAAGGACAACCTTGCTGACCATCGCCGGCCGATGTGGGCTGCCCATATATTTACCCGTCATGTTGATCGCGGGGACGCTTGGCAGGAGCTTCCGTCCAGACGTGGTTTACCGTGTCGGCTATACGCTCGAGACGATGATCCGGACCCAGTCCGAGCACTGGCTCACCTCAAGGGGGAGCCGCCATGTGAACCCACTGCGCACACCGGAGGTCTCCGCCCTCTCCTTGACGAGGGCGGTCCTAAAGAGGCGCCGCGCATCCCCCGTCCAAGATGGGGTTGGCGCGCTCGTAAGCCTTGAGCTCCCCGCGGAAAAACAGGGCGCCTGGCAGCGTGCGCTGCGCCCGGAGGAGTGGCTCCTCGGGATGGGTATGTGCTTTTCGGAGGAACACGCGCTTGAGGCCGAGAAACGTGGGTGGGAGTACAAGAACCGTCTCCTTGAGGCCCGGGAGACCTGGCCGGAGACCGATATAAACTCCCTGAGCGAGTTGTTGTCCAGCCAGCTCAGGAGGCCCTGGTCGGGCTTCGAGGAGTTACGCCCGTCACACCAGGCGATCTGCGCAGTCATGGCCAGCTTTTATGCGTTCGACATCAACGGGGGGAACGCTCTGCTGAATGATCTTGGTGGCGTCCATGACGCCATCAGCGCCAAGATCGGCGGGATGGACTCAGCGATCACGGCGGAAGAGGGGCTCATGCCCCGGATCCGGAAGATACTCGATGGGAAGCCCGGCAAGGCCCTGGCCGAGGTCGCGGACAGCCACGCATGGGTGGAGAGTGCGTTCCCGGCAATGCTGCAGGTGGCCCGAAAGGACCGCGGGGTTCTTCCCGCCGCCGCATTCCTCTGGCTCAAGGCGGAGGACCGGCTCCTATGGTATATTCTGGATAATGTCGGATCTGATGCTGTGATGATCGAGTCCGCCGGGGCGATGGCCCATTTCAAGGCGGAGGTTCAAATCGGACTTCCGATCCAACGCCCTGCCGTGTTTCAGGCGGCGCGCGCGCTGCGGGAGGACTACCTTGATGTAACGGAGGCCCGGATCAAGATGCGGGCGATCAAGCGCGACCTGGCGATGACCCCCGAAGAGAAAATCCGCGCAAGCCTAAAAAAGGTGGACGATGAGCGGAAGGACGACACGCCGAAGGGTAATCCGCGGAGAGGTAAGCCTCCGGGCGGCGGGACCGGGAGCGAGGAGTTCTGATGATTTTCATGTGGAGAACCAGATCCAGAGCCGCATGCCTGATTGATCAGAAACCAGAAACACGCTATTTTTTCGCAAAACTGTACCTGAAAAGGGGTCCCCAATGACACATCACGAGATCCGGGCCGTACCGGCCCTCCTGATAGCTGGCCTGATCGGCCTCACCCCGGTCAGCGCCGGGGCGCAGACCGATATTTTCCGCGCCATGACCAACGAGCGCTGTTCGGACGCGTCCCGTGACGCGGTCGCCAACGCGGCGCGCCAGAACGTGGAAAGCCATGTGACACGTTCGGAGGCGTCGATTCAGCCCCCGACTCCGATCGGGGACCTGTCCTGTCTGAATGATCTGATGAACATTGATATCGACTTTCTCTCCGGTGAGCTGTTTTCGATCGGAGATATTTTCGGGGACCTGATGAGCGGCCTGCAAAACGTCACCCTGGAGGGGATCCAGGGGGAAGTGACCCGTCAGATCTGTGAATTTGCCTCAGATAAGTGGTCTGAGCTGACTAAGCCTCTGAACCTGTCTGTCGATGATCTGATGGGGGACATTTCACCGGACTTCACGAGCAACTTTGCGCTCCTTAATGTTACTCCAGGCGGCGGGTCAGGTGTTGTACCCCGCGGATCGGTTTCGCCGGCGTCGACTCCACAATCAGCACCACCTGTTCAGAACGGATCGAGCGTTCAGGACACGATCAACCAGATCTACAACAGCATTAATGGGGGGAACTGATATGCGCAGATCCTTGACAAAAGGCGTCCTTCTCTCCGTCACGAGCGCGATCGCCCTTACCTTGTTCGACACCTCTCCCGTGTTCGCACATGCCAGCTGCACGATCGCGGTGCAACGTGAACACAGCGGTACGAGGAGCTTGATCACAAAAGAGCATGAGGCGACCCGGGACGCGATCACCGCCGCGATTGATAAGCAGACGGATGAGTTAGAAGAGAAGATGGAGGACACTACCCTCCGGATCATCCGCACATTGACCCTCGCCGCCAAGGAAAGCTCTGCTCACGTCCAGCAGCAGACGGAGGCGCAGCGCCGTTTCGCGGACGCGCAGGAGGTGAACGCCACGGACCGTCTCCGTCAGGAAATCCGGGCAGAGGCGGAATCGGGTCGGTTTGACCCGAACCCGTTCAGCTGTATGCTGGCCGACATGTTCGAGGCCAGCCGTGGCTCCGGGGCCCCGATGAGCGGGGACGGGATCACTCAGAAGTCGGTGGACCGGCTGACCGGGGATGATGACGACGTGCAGGCCGGGGGTGCGCAGCTCGCCCGGAGCGTGGTGGACGCCCGTGACAACCTAGCTGGATTTCAGAATTCGCCGAACCCGACCACAGATTGGTCCCTGATGCTGGAGGCCCCGACGATCGACATGTCGGACCCGCAGATGCAGGAGGTGCTCGGCTGGGTCATCGCAAACTCCGTGGATGCGCTCCCGGATCGCGCCATGACGGAGGCGGAGCTGGCCACCCCGGAGGGGATGTCACGTGCGGCGGAGGCGCAGCAGCGCATCGCCCGCAAGCGCGCAGCCGTTGAGACGATCAACATGTCCCTGAACATGCGGGCGCCCGCACTGACCGATGACGGGTCTTACGCGTCAATGGCGGATGACAGCGCCTATAACCGGCCCGTACCGGAACGGCTGTCCGAGCTGCAACAGCTCGACATCCAGACCGTCTATCACTATGCGCCCGGTCCGAACCGGCTCAACGGGACGAACGGGCAGAACGGCCTCGGACAAATGAACGAAAAAGGATGGCTTCAGGAGATCCATCGAATTATGTCCATCAACGCGCGCCTCAACTTCATCCGGCTTGAGCTGGAGAACCGAAGCGCGATCACCAACGCCCTGATCCTGGCAGCCCTCACCGATGAGTGAACGGTCACCGCGTCCCCTCATGAGGTGATCTGAAACATGGCGATCTTCAAGGAGTCCCAACCCTCCCTCCCGACAAGTTCGGAAGCGGTGGATAACCGCTACATCCGGCGCCCCATCAAGGGGGTCGGGGAACGGGTCCGGGACAGCCTGACCCATCGGGACTCGGTCATGATGATCATGGTCGGTACCGCTCTCCTCACCCTGGTCCTGCCGGCCCTGTTCCTGATCCTGGTCCCCTCCTCCCTGACCTATTACCTCTGGGCGTCCAAACAAAAATACCGCCTCCCCTTCAAGACCCCGATCACCTGGGGCGGGACAGATTACGGCGCGCCGAAACCGGGCGGGCGCGGCCGGTTCGGGAAGGCCCAGGGGATCCTCTATTTAGGGCAGGACGAGTCCAGTCTAGAGGAGCTCTGGGTAGAGAACGGGGACGCGCGCCGTCATGGGTTCTTCATCGGGACCACCGGGTCCGGCAAGGCCCTCCCCCTGAGCACAACGATCCTGACACCGATCGGCTGGGTCCTTAACGGGGATCTGAATCCCGGAGACCTAGTCTCTCATCCGGACGGGGGCGTCTCAACCGTCGTCTCGATCCACCCTCAAGGGCCGATCAATGGCCTCCGGCTCCTTTTCGCGGACGGGCGTGACGCGATCTGCTCTGAGGACCACCTGTGGCATGTTCAGGCCACCTCCAAGCCCGGTATGTCCTGCGCGCAAGCGCTCCCGCAGGAGGGGCGTGTCATGGAAGCCCGGGACATCGGGATCCTGTTCGGCCTTTATGGGGCAGAGCTGGACATGACGGTGCCGCGCGCGGCACCGTTCACGGGGCCGCAAAGCGCCGGGCGCCTCGGTCCGGATGCGGTTGACAGGGCGGCACGGGACGGGCTTGACGCCCTCCCATACATGCCCTCCGTGATCGGGACCCCCGCGGAGCGGTCGGGGTTCCTTGCCGACTGGGTGCGCGCGCGCGGCCTGGCATACCGGGTCGACACCTACGGGGTTCGGCTGCTCGATCTTCGGCCAGGGGAGACGCAGATCGTCAAGCAGATTGCCTGGTCGCTCGGCGGTTTCGGCACAACCTACATCACACAGGAGGGGAAAACCGACGCCCTCATACTATACCGCGGGGCCGAAGAAATCGATCCGGCCGCCAAAACCTGCGCCTGGCCCCATGAGACCGGCCTCCCGATCGTCGGCGTCGAACCGGTCGAGGAGCTGATCCCCATGTCCTGCATCAAGGTAGACCGTGAGGACGGACTGTACGTGATGGAGGGGCACGTAACCACCCACAACACGGAGCTCCTGCTCGGGGTAGTTTCTCAAACCCTCATGTGGTCCTCCGGTTTCTTGTTTATTGACGGGAAAGGGACGACGGAGTTCTATGCCCGCGCCTGGACCCTGTGTAAACGGTTCGGGCGGGAGGACGATCTGCGCGTGCTGAACTTCACTGACCCGGGAGGGGACCCGGACGCGCCGGCCGGCGGCCCGTCCACCCAATCAAACACCCTAAACCCATTCTCCAAGGGGTCCCCGGACCAGCTGATGAACATCGTCGTTTCTCTGATGGGCGATGCAGGTGGCGGAAATGATATGTGGAAGAGCCGGGCAATCTCGCTCGTCACCGCTCAGATGATGGCGCTCTGCGAGCTGCGCGACAGCGGGGAGATTCTCCTGAACGTCCAGACGGTCCGGGACTTCCTCGCCCTCGGCAAGGGGGTCGACAAGGCCAAGCTTCGGGGCAAGAAGCCCACCAAGGTGGAGGAGATCCCAAAAGAGGCCTGGGACGAGATGCGCAGCCGGGCCGGCCTGATCGAACTTTACCTGCGGGCCATGAAGGGGGAGCTGTCACAAACCACCCTGCTCGCGCTGCGCGGTTTCTTTGACACCCTCCCCGGCTTCTCCCTCGAGAAGGCGATGGCGGGGGATCCGCAGGAAACCAAGTGCAATGAACAGTACGGGTTCCTCAGTATGCAATTAACAAAACCACTTGGGTCTCTCGCAGACGGTTACGGGCACATCTTCCGGACCCCGCTCGGGGAGATCGACATGGATGATGTCGTTCTAAACAGGCGGATTCTCGTGGTCCTGCTCCCCGCCCTCCAGAAGGCGCCGGAGGAGATGCAGAACTGCGGTAAGATCGTCGTGACCCTGGCAAAGATCATGATGGGGAACGCGGCCGGGTTCGAGCTGCAGGGGACCCGTCAGGAGATCGTCGAGGCGAAACAGACCCGTGCCCCCTCCCCCTACATCGTCGTCCTTGACGAGGCTGGCTATTACATGGTTCCAGGAATCGACGTCATGATGGCGCAGGCCCGGTCGCTCGGCTTCATGATCATCGTCGCCGGTCAGGACATGGCCGCGATGCAGAAGACATCCCCTCAGATTGCGGAGACCGCCGCCGCGAACGCGTCCATCCTGGCGGTCGGAAAAACCGTCGACGGGGACAAGACGATCAGCTTCGTACAACGTCTGATCGGCAAGTCGACCGTTTCCGTCTCCTCCGGGTTCCAGTCCCAGCCCGGCATCCTGGGGAACAGGTGGGTGGACCGGATGGACGCGACCTTCCAGGAGGTGGACAAGGTTCGGATCGACGAACTGCAGAGCCTGGGGGAGGGACAGTTCTACTTCCTGTTTAACGGGAAACTGGTCCGCGCCGCCACCTTCTTTATCGGGGATGAGTTTGGCGAGAATTTTTCGGTCAATAAATTTCTCAAGGTCCGTGGGCCGACCGACAAAGTACCTGGTCTGGACCAATCCGTGGACGAGAGCTTCGTTCAGGGGCTGATTGATATCACGACCGCGATGGGGAGGGGACTAAAACCACCCGTGGTCGAGGAGGAGGACCCGCTCACCCTCGCCCTCTCCGTCTCCGCCCGGTTTCGGGACAGGGCAGGATCCCCCTCAACACCGGATGCCTTTCGTATGGGGGATCTGATCGGACTCGCAGCCACCCTCGGATCAGCCCCGGGGAGCGGTGCGAACCAGGACGGCTGGTCAGACATGATCGAGGACGGGGACGTGATCCCTGACATAGAGGACTTCCGTAGGATATCCGGCATGCGCCGGGAGGCGGTGCGCCAAGAGATCCCGGGTCTCCCGTCCAATCCCGTATCTGCTCCAAAACGTCCCCCTTTCGTTCAAGATTTGCCCCCACCTGTCGTGACGCCGCCGCCGCTTGAACGCACCGAGCCGGTCCGCAGGCCAATTACGGCCGGACGCGCCGGTGTGGACCCAGGCCGGATCACCGACAGCATCCAGATGGCGACCCGGGGCGAGACCCCGGCTGAGCGCCACAAGGGGCTCCTGGGCATGTTTGATTATGAGGACCGGGTGCGTCGTGAAGCGACAGAAACCGGCTCTTCCCCGGATATCCGGGACGGTCTCGCCGGGGTCACCAAGACGGAGACGGTCGCGGCCATGTTCGGGACCATGTCCCGGCATATGGAGAGGATGCAGCAACTCCTGATCTCGGAGGTCGCTGACGGGGATCTCGGGGCGCAGATCATGGAGCGCGCGGCCCCGATGCGACCGACCGTCCTGCCGCATGAGGCGGGGGAGGATGAGGTGCGTACCCGCCTGTCCGGGCTTGAGCGGACCATAGAAAAATCTATCAGGGGGAATGACTGATGCGGATCGTCGCGTTTGATCCGGGCCGGATCGCCTCCTATGCGGTCATGAACACCCAGACCCCCCATCTGATCGAGGTGGGGGAGCTGGATCTGATCGGATCAGGACGCCTCAAGCGCCCCTGCCCGCTCAACATCAGAGAGCTTATGGAGGGGACAGATTGCGCCGTCATCGAAGAGGTCGGGGCTCGACCCGACCAAGGTGCGAGTGCGGTCTTCACCTTCGGGATGTGCGTGGGGACGATCCTTGGCGCGGTCTCCGCAAGCGGGATCCCTATAGAGCTGGTCTCCCCACAAAAGTGGAAGGCAGCGTCCCGTCTTGGCGGCCTCGCCCGTGATGAGGCGAAAGACGCGGCACGCGCCTTCGCGACGGAGCTTTGGCCGGACCAGAGGGCGGCCTTCAAGCTCAAGAAGAACCACGGACTTGCGGAGGCGGCCCTCATGGCGCGCTGGTATTTCCTGTCCGGACCGGGCCGGGACGTGCCCCTAGATGGGGTCCTCCCGGACGCGGCCTGAGCCGGATCAGAACAGGCAGGGCTGGTCCGGAACCCGGGCATCCATCTCCTGCTGGATCGTCGGGAACTCCGCCGTCCGAAAGAACTCCTGCCCCTCCGGCTTCCGGCCGGAGTACCGGTTCACCGGGGTCATCCGGTAGGCTGGAAGGGACATCTCCTTCCCGTAGACGTCCCGGCTCCGGATCAGGTCAGACAACGACGCCTTTCCCTCCGGGGAGTCCGGAATCTGTTTATGCCAGGCCCGGTGACCGAACGCGTCCAACCCGTCATTCGACCACTTGAACCCTGCACCCTTCAGGGTATCCTTGGCCTCGAACCGGGCATCCTTCGCGATCACCTGAATACTCTCGATCTCCCCGCTGCGCAGCATCTCCGCGAAAGCGGTCTCGGTTGCTGTTGCATTAAGGGCGAAGGCGGTCGCGATCACGTCCGCGTCCGCCCGGTGCGACCCGTAAACGTACCCCTCGGACAGGACGACGGATTCGAGGCTGCGTCCCTTCTTTCCGCGCGCCTGCCAGTCCACCTGCTCCATCGAGCAGTGCCATGGTACCTGGTCAAAACCAACACTCGGAAAAGACCGCTCCACCATGGGTCGGTCGAAGGTCGCGTGATGCGCGATCACCAATTCCGCCCCCTCAAGAAAGGTGGCGACCTGCTCATCCGTGATACGTTTTCCTGAAACCATCTCCGCGGTGATCCCGGTGATCCGGGACGCCTCCTCAGAGATCGGCACGGAGGGCTCCCGCATCTCCGTGAAGACCTCATCAAGCGCAAGAATTCCACCCTCGTCAAACCGGAAACGCAGCATCGCAAGTTCGACCACCTCATCGGTGCGCTCAAGGCCGGTCGTTTCCGTGTCAAGGATGATCCCGGTTCGGGCCGCAGCGAGCCGAACCGGATCCGTACTGGCCGGGAACGTCTCGATCCGGGCCATCTTCAAAAGGGCGATACCCGCCTTGTCCAGGATGTCGCTTAGGAGCGAAACCCCCTCACCGGTCTTTGTTAGCCGTTCGATCAGGGTGCGAATCCGGTCTTCCTGTTCAGGGGTCATCTTTATTCTCCATGGGTATACGTCATCACAGTGATCATCTCAGACACTTGCGAAAATTCATAAAATATTCGTTTATCTTGCGGTTGCCCGGTTCAGTCTGTGAGGAGCAGCTCAAGCTCACGGGGCGGGTCCGTCCCGTCTGAAGCGTGCTCAAGAAGAAGGAGCCCGCCCGCCTGCCCGATCGCTGAGATCAGCTCAGGATCAGCCTCCAAAAGAAGCCGTTTCGTCTCCCCGTAAACGTCAACCCGGGTCCCTGATATCCGAACCCCGTCCGGCAGGAAGGGGAGAGGGGGGCGCACAGAGAGCGTGACCCCGCCCGCATCCGACATCAGGAACTCAGCGATACGCTCGGTCATTTCCGGACCAGCCCGTCGCGGGTCGTGGTCCGAACGTCCGGTTTGGGGGCTGTCTGCTCCGTCAAAGGAGCCGGGTATGCCGTGTCAGGAGGGGTGCAGCCCTCCTTATCCACCGCATAGGGGTCCGGACACCTCGGCTCCTCGGTGAAGGGCTTGAGCCCTTCGAGAAAAAACCCGGCAGAGGCGGGTGCGGCCACCAGCCCAACCAGCAGGGTGAGCGCCAGGGGCGCGATAAATCTCTTCATCGATCTTCTCCTTAAAGGTCCTGAATCTCGTTCCAGATGTGGGGTCTCAGGTCCAGGCACCCCTCCACCGCCTGATGCATCCAGGCGGGGGCGGCGAGGACGATCCGGTCATACCCGGCCCCATCCCCGATCGTGCGGTCCAGAATATAGGCGATCGCGCTGCGAAGGTGGACGCGGGCAGCCCCGGGGAAGCCGTCCGTCCGAACAGGCTCCCCGTACCTGCGCAGCTGACCACGAAGTGCGCGTGGAAGCTCGTCCAGGTCCACGCGAACCGCATCCGGTCCGATAGGGAGCGTGCTTAACGCTGACCAGCCGAATACGGCTGTCCAATGGGACCTGCGACGCGACTCAGCGGACAGGACCATCACATGAGTCTCAGCGAGCCGGATATAAACCATTACGACCGCCTCCCCGTCCACGGTTTCGAAATCAGGGGTGGAGACCCGTTCCGCAAAGATCCCGATCGGCTTCTCGACGACCTGGAAGCGGTGCTTGAGATCATCAGGCATCCGCCCCCCCCTTCTTGCGCGGGGTGGCATCCGCCCATTTTCTCAGGCCCAGCCGGGACATGAGTCCGGGACGCGGCGCCGATGGCGTGGAGGGGGGCGTCGCCGGTACGAGTGGGCGAGCTCGGAGCCGGTCTGACTCAAAATGGAAGTCCACCGGGACCCGCTCGTTATGGACCCCGCGGGCGGTACGCCGGCGCCCGACAAGTCGGGCCCTGAGATATCTCAGGATGGCGTCCGCCGGGACCCCCTTGCGGCTGAAATAATACAGGATCCCCATAACGCTGAAGGCGAGTACGATCGTCCAGGGACGGATATGCATCACCATGAGGAGAAGGACGACCACGACCCGCCCCTCGAACATCAGGAATTTTCCGGGCTTGTGTGTCTCGCGCCAGAACAGGGGGGTGCCGTAGATCATTCCACCCCCTCCCGCACAGCGCGGAGACCGCCCAGCCGGACCGCGTCCTCACGTGATATCTTCCCGTCCCGGAACAGGGGGATCACAGCGTCCAGAAGGCTGCGGTGCATGTCCTCAGGGCCCGTATCTTTTGCAAGTCCGTGGACCTCCTCCGTGATCAGCATAGGCCAGTCGTTGACCTGCTGGTCCAGGAGGCGTTCCCGCAGGCGCGGTGTGAACCGGATGTATTCCCGGACAGGGACCCGGCCCGGCCGGTCTATACGGGGCAGGAGGTGCTGGACCATGAGGAACCGCAACGCCGAGACCAGATCATAGGCGCGGCTCTCCCGCTCACTTGCAGGGAACACGGACAGGAGGCGACGCACCGCGTCGGCGACGGAACCGGCATGCGTGGTGGTGTAGACCAGGTGACCGGTAAGGGACGCCTCAATGGAGGCCTGGATCGTCTCGAAATCACGCGCCTCCCCCACGTTGATGATATGGGGCTTGCGGCGCAGGGCCGCGTGAACCCCGTCCGAGAATGCCTTGATGTGGCGCCCCACCTCTGACTGCCCGATGACGGATGGGGAGCCGCTCAGAGACCCGGTCACATCCCGGAATGTGTACTCTATCGGTGCCTGGATATCGACGATCTTCACCGGCCGGGATAAATTTTCAAGGTGGCTGCGCGTGATCGCCGCCATCGTTGTAGACTTCCCCGACCCGGTCGCCCCCGCAATAATCACGATCCCGTCCCGAGGGGAGAGCGCGAGCGTTTCCGCCTCTGACAAGCTGACCCCGTCCAGAGACGGGGTGATCGAGGGGAGGGCCCGCATGGTGATCTCCACCCCCTGCCCGTCCCGGCCGAATATCCCGATCGCGTTGCATCGAAACCGCTGGCGGGACCCGTCCGGAAGGTTCAGCTCATAGGAAAAATCCAGTACCCGCTGCCCGTTGATCTCAGTCCGTGCGTTGGCCCCCCCGTAAACCTCCATGAGAACCTGATCCACCTCGGATGGACCCCAGGGCCGCCGTGTTGTCCGGTAAAGGAGGCCGTGGATCTCCGCACGTGGCTGCTGATCGGACTGGATGGTTACGTCTGACGCCCCGGACATCACGCAAGACATCAGGAGGGCCCGGAAATCCTCCATGGAGATTCGTGGCGGGTCCTGGTCCAGCATGAATGCTTCCCCGGTCCCGATCGTGATCGGGACCTTGCGCGCGCTTTCAACCCCGGCAGACACCCGACGGTTCCTCGCGCTACGGGGCTCGGTCATTTCCATGATCGACCCCTTAGTAGAGGCTGTTGAGCGACGGGATATTTCCGGTGTTTACGATCTCCCGGTCACGGGGTCCGACCTCTCGGACGGTCCAACGCAACGGGTTCGCGTCAAACTGGGCGTCAGAAACGATCCGGACGGTGCGGGACCCAATCCGCATCTCGTCCCCGCCACCGGTCACACCGAAGTCGGCCTCCTGAAGAACCATCCGGTCCATCATGCCCATATTCACGAGACGCCTGTACTGCAGCATCCCCTCATAATCCCGGCGAAGACGGGTCATACGGTGACCGACCTCCTCGTCCGCCAAGATGACACCGGCGGCCCAGCCCTCATTGAACCAAGAGAGAAACAGACCCTTCTCCTGGTCGTTTGACGGGAAAAGGGACCGGGCCGGCTTTTCCGGATCGGGAGATGAGAACAAAAGGTAATCCCGCCAGGTCGGGGTTACCGGGACGATGCGCCCCGGGGCCACGATCGTCAGGTATTCCTCCGCAACGGAGGCCTCGCGCCCCTCGTCACCGCTCAGAAAAGCGTCAAAAGACCGGCTGACGATTGGCGGAACGATATAACCCGCCTTCACGGGGGCCTCGCTGACCACCCGGTCAAAACTGAAGACCTCGTCAAGAGGCCCGGACCTTTTCTCAAGCAGGCGCTCTATCTCCCAGACCCGTCGTGCGTAGCCCAGCTGCGAGCCGTAGCCTTGGGCTGCTTCCTGAAGCGCCTGGCGACGAATTTCAGTGATCTCGTCGGTCTCTGCTTCCGGATCGTAAAGATCGATTCTGACCTGAGAGGGTGCCGCAACTGGTTCCGGGCCGATCCTAAGATCATCCCCTCCCCCGATCAGTGCTGGCGCTTGAGCGGCCGGAGGGGCCGTATTTGGCGGGACCTGCGCGCAGGCGCTCAGGACTACCCCCGCCACGAGTCCGATCATCAGTGTACGCTTTTGCATGGGTCAACCCCCGTACCGGAGTTCAATTGTCTTGTTGGACGGGTTCAGTGCGATATCCGCATACCCATGAACCATGTTCCCGACGCGACGCACGACCCCATAAAGGGGCTCTTCCTCCGCACGCAAGTAAACCATGATCTGGTTTGTCGGTGCCCGACCCGTCACGGAGAGCTTGTAACCGGACCGCTGCGAGATCGCTTGCAGGAAGGTCTCGACCGGGCCGTTCCAGTCCACCGTGATCGGCTGCACCGCCTCAGGGGGGAGCACAACGTTTTCGGGTACAGATTGGGCCGGGCCGGCGCGTACCGGGGCGGCGGTCGCAACCTCCACCTCAGAGATGGCACGGTTGGCGTTCGCCGACATCTCGACTGCTTCAGCGATTTTCGCATCCACATCATCAATCGGGGCAGTTGGGATATCGCGTCCGTACTGGGAGGCGCATCCAGAAATGACCGTAAGGGCGGCCAGGGTGATAAGGGTCCGTTTGGCTCTCATGGGCTCGACTTCCGCTGAGGTTCTGTTTCGTCACACTAGCAATACTCAGGCTTGCGAAAAAGGGCGACGTAGGGCCTTGAGTCGTTTTATTGTGGACAACCTTCACCAGCCCGGACCATGCCCTTTTCGCATCTGTACAGATAGAACGCATCCACCGCTCGATAAGAGATGTCTGACTGAAAAAATCGGCATCCATTTGTGCTAAAGGTTGTCCCCAGCCCTGTGTGAAGACAGTCTGAATTATCTTGCGAAATTCGTAAAATATCTTAGACAGGAGGTTAAAAATAACATGCGATGATCATAACCCGATCCTCGCATTGGGGGCCCAGTCCGGCCTGATGGCGGGGATGGATGTCGCAGCAATGGCACCCATCCTGACCTGACGATCTGACCGATGCTGCTTTGGTGAAAACAGGACCGATCAGGGGGGAAAACGTCCCGCCCCTATGTCGGACGTTCAATAAGGACGGAAGAGCGTGATAAATCATATGAACGACCATACCCCCCCAAAGACCAACCCAGCTTATGTGGGAGATTTCAACCGGGTCATGAAAGGGATGTCATCCAGGATCTCCCTATGCGGAGGAGACCCGGGGGCAGAAGAGCTCTCAAATCAGGTGGCGATCAGAACTGTCATCCTGAACATCAGCTCTGCAAGACGGGAGGTCACCGCGATGAGAGCTGTCTGTCGTGCCTTCGTTGAGGAAGGGGTCTGGCCTGAGGGGGTTATCGAGACCTCTCCCCTAAAGCGGCTCACACAAGATCAGGTAAACCGGGTCCTGAATTTCGTCACCCCCCCGGTTAGCGAGCTCATCCAGATCGGTCAGGAGCTTTTAGAAGCGGCGTCAGAGGCCCTTCTCAGGACCGGTTACGCAGGCAGCATGGAAGATATCGCTCAAGCGCTGAGCGGGGTCTTCCCGAACCGGGCCAGAGCCGCCAGCCCAAACCGGTCCACTCACATCCCAATTACGGAGGGGGATCTGAGCCGGATCGATTTCCCGATGATGGATCAGCCACATGAGGACGGCGTTCGCACCCTATCTGGCCCCCGCACGAATGTGATTGCGCTGACCCGGATTTTCCTGCGGGTGATCTGGCTGACAGGCATGCGGCCTGTCGAAATGTTCAGCTGCCGTCTGATGTGTGGGGACCCGGGACGGGACTACACGCATGCCCAGGTTGGCCTGATCCGGAAAAACCCGGAGCAGGCCGCCATGACCGGCCTGCTCATCCCACAAGAGGTGCTTGCCGGATCAGAGGAGATCGGTCATTCCCGGGCCGTCCTAGATTCCGTCGCTGAGACCCGGATCGATCCGGTACTGATGATCCGGAACGCCAAGACCAAAAATGGGAACCCGGTGCTGGTCCGGTCCTACCGGGTTCAGGTCCTTTCGGGGATCAGCGCGGAGGATCTGCATCTGGTCTCGCTTGCCACGCTCATTCATCGGACACCGCTGGCGGAGGGACGTCGGCGTGACCTAATCAACATGATCACGAGGCGAGTCCGGGCTATTGCGGTGCAGGAACTTCCCGATCGAGAGAATCCTGTAAACCTCTACGCCCTGCGCCACGACTTCGCGACACGGGCACGGCGTGTCATGCCTATCCACCAGGTCGCAGCCCTTATGGGGCACACGGCCCGTGGATCCACGAAAGGATACGGGAAGGCCCGGACCAGGCAATCAAGGTCCGGATCCGGCTCGGTCGGCTGGGTGCCAAGATGTGACGAGACCGTGGCGCTCCGGCTCCAGGCAGCCTTCGGCCCCGGGATGGATAACCCAGGACAAGGCCTGAACCCAGAAATGGTTGCTGACCCGTCCTGACCAAAACGAGTGGACACAAGCCCCTTCCAGGCCGCCGTATTGGTGGGGGGGCCGAAGGGCTGTCCGCTCAGTCCGGACGTGACTGCGCCCGGACATACTCCTTGACCGTCTGGAGGCTTGCCCCGCCGCAGGGGTTTACGAGGTGGTCCGGAAAGAGGCGGCCGCGCTGGTCCTGCCGAGGTGGACGGTTCGGGGGGCCGCGTCCCGTGACCCGGCCGCCCCACCTCGCGACGGTCACCCGGCCGGGACCGTCGGGGTCTCAGTGGCGCAAGCCGCCTGAGACCGAAACCCCTACCACTCGACCGGGTCCAAACCGGGAGGATTGGTGGGGGAGGTTCATCTGGCTTCTTAAAATCGGGGATAAGCCGCTTGCTCTGTTTGCCCCTGCTGGTATGATGTGAAAAACCTAATACTAACGAACATGAACTGCCTCAGGAGAGAAATATGGCCATCGGATATTATGACCCGGAAACACTGACCCTTGGAGACCGGCTCGCCTCGATCGACTTCATCAGCGCCAACGACGCGGCCGACCGTCGCCGTGTCGAGGTCCGCAGCCGTCAGGAGGCGGACGTTCTGTTGCACAACCTGCGCCACCAGCGCGATCACCATATCTCCGCCATCGGCGGGCGCGCCATGATCTGCCGCGGACCGATCCAGATGAGCCCGGGGGTGCCGGATGAGGGGGTCATGATGGTCGACGGGGATATGAGCCGCCTCCTCCCCGTCAAGCTGGCCTTTGATCTGGAGGACTTCCGGGTTCCGGACCGCGCCCTGATGGGGGCGGTTGGTTATATGTCCGGCGGGGCCTTGATCGCAGAGCGGGCGGCCATAGCCCCCCTCTCGGCGATCCCGACCATGACGAGCGGACCACGCTCCATGAACTGAAGGACGCCCGCCCCCCACGGGGGCGGGACCTCCCAGGCTCAGGTGACCGTCGGGTCCTCTTCAGGCTCCCCCTGCAGAATCCGCCCGCCGACCTTACCAACCAGACCCTCGATCTCGTCTGCAAAGGCGATCGCCTCGGTCTTGATGGTGCGCACGTTATCCGCGTCCTCCCCCTTCTTCTTCTGGGAGATCAGAAACTTCTCGGCGAGACCTGCGGCGGGGGTCGTGTTTACCCCGGTCTCCCGGAGTTCCGCCTCCAGGGCATTCAGGTCGATCTCGGATTTGGTCGGCACGCCGGTCCGGGCGATATCCGCCAGGACCGGTGCGGGGTCCGCCCCCTCCGTGATGCGCTTGTGGAGAGCTGCGATCAGCGCGACAGCCTTGTCGGTATCCGGCTTGCCTGAATCCTTAAGATGGGTCTGTGGGTCGACCCCGACCGCGCCTGCCAGCTCAACAAGGGCCGCCTCGTCCCATTTGCGGGCGCGGGTGAAGGAGGCGAAACCCATATCAAGCTTGCCGGTGGCCAGCTCGTGCCACTCGGACCCCATCGCGGAGATCCGGGACAAGAGCTCCTTGCGGCGCACCTCCAGCTCATCCCCGATAACCTTGAGCATCACCGCCTGTACGCCCAGGTCATACATCTCCCCCTCCTGGATTTCGAGGGCGTCCGGAGAGAGGTCATCGGGGATTAAGCCGTTCATCACAAACTCGTCCCAGAACACCTGTCCCGACTTCATGATCTCCTTAATCAGGTCCGTGTCCCGCTCCACCTTGTACTGGTGGATGACGAAGTAACGCGGGTCGAACACCGCCACCTCCATCTCATCGAACCGCCCCCCTGAGGACTGCGATAGCACCCCGTAATGGTGGACCTGACAGACGTAATCGAAGCTGACCCCGTTTTTCTCGTAATCGGCGTTCACGTCCGCAGACGGGCACTTGTAGTCGACCAGGCGCCGGCGGCCGTCCGGCAGGATAACGATATCGTCCGGGGTGCCGACCAACTGCGGGAGGCGGGACCACCGATACCCCTTCATCAGGTCCAGCATCTTCTCGTCGGACCGGACCCCGTGCTGCTCATGATACATGCGCTGAAGCCAGGGCTCGGCCCGGTTGCCGCGCGCCATCTCCGGGGTGGAGCGTTGCGGAGACATGATAAGGAGCTTCTCAAGTGCCAGGTTTTTCGCAGAGGTGAAATTCCCGCGGTCCCCCCGGAAATGCTTCACGATGGTTCCGATCTCGGAGCCGCCGATCGCGGAGGCGCGCCGGACGTGCCAGAGGGCATGGTTGTGCACCTGGGCCACGGTCGCAGTCCCCTCTCCGTGCTCCAGCTCCACCCGGTCGATCGACATCATGATCGTGCGCTCAAGCCAGCGGGTGGCGTGGTGGTCCTGAATAAGGGTCCGTTGCGGGAGTCGGTCTATCAGCGCCGCGAGACGACGCTCGAGGTCCGGAAAATCCTTTGGCGGAAAAGCCGAGGCCTCCGCCATCGCGGCCGCGTCAAACCCGTCGTACCGGGCCCTCGCTTCTTCTGATTTCACCATGATCAGCTCTCCTCCTGTCCAGTTTTGCGAAAAATTTACTATTATTCATGCTCCCCGGCATTTTTTCCGCCCGAAACCCGAATCCTCAGGCTACATATACTGTTGATCTGCGAAAAATCATATAAACATCGGAGTCAACACAGTGATAAAGAGCGCCCGCTACGAAATCCAGGGGTCTGAGACCAGCGTACCCTGCCAACGGCAGACCACCCCTGCCCTCACCCCGCTGGATGTCAGACAAACACTCCTTGGTGCATGGGACATAACCCGATCCCTCCTGTCCGGGAGACCTCAGCCAGAAGTGGCGAGACGATCAAAAAGCCCTTTGGAATACGGTATCGGGGCGATGATATACCAGCTTATGGAGAAGAAGGTCCTGTCCTGCGACGAGGTGATCTATACCAACCTTCTTTCGGGAATATCTTCAGCCCGGACAGAGACCGGATCACAGACACCAGCAAATCGGCGAACCGTGATTCAATTTTTGCGAAAAAATAAAATTATCCCTGAAAATATGTCTGTACGATATCTGAAACCAGCAGGGACCACGCCGACGGTCGCGCATGTCCTGAAGGTCACCGAAGCGGTGACGGGGGTCAGCACGGCAAACATCCTGTCGCGCGACCGATCACGCGACATCGTCGATGCCAGATTTTTTGCGATGTGGTCCCTACGGTCTGTCAGCGGAACATCATTCTCGGTGATCGGGGAACGGATCGGCGGGAAGGACCACACAACCGTGATCAACGCGGTCAACCAGGTCAATCTGAAAAGAAGCCAGGGTGAGCGGGATCAAACCGATCAGATCGTTGACGAATCTGACCTGATCGGTATCCAGTCCAACCTAGACCTTCTGACACACAGCCCGGTCTTACGAGCCGTTTAACGAAGCGGAAGGCGTTCCAGCGCGGGGGGATCGGGGCTGCGCTCTGGAGGCCTCATTCCCCTCGTCCAGGTTTCGGAGCAGATCCTTGATCGGGATCGGGGGGATAGTATACCGCGGATTACGCTTGCGATCCGCCTCCATCTCGCTTTGGATAAGTCCTGACATATCCATGCCGCGAAGCTCGTTGAAGAGAGCCTCAACATCGCATGTCCCGGGGCCCATCTTGGCAAAGGGGGTCCCGTTCACCGCCCGTTCCCGGACCCGGTCCATCTTGTCAAAGCCGGTCCCGCGAAGCCCCTGCTGGAACACGGTGATCTGACGACGGTCCATCTGGTCGTCATCCAGATGGTATTCCGCCCTCACCCAGCCACGTGTCGCACGGCCGATCCGTACTGTGTTGCGGGTAAACCAAAACGTGGACCAGAACCCGACCCGAACACCGAAATGGGAAGCGACCCTACGGAAGATCTTCCGGAAGTCCCGCATGGTCAGCCCACGCTCCGGGGCGGTCCAGATAAGATAGGCCAACACATGGATCCGGAACGGGATCGGACGACCCTTATTATCGGGCAGGTTTGGCATGTAAAAAAAGTCACTGCGCATCTTGATCTCCTAGAACGACTAGACACATCATATGGTATAGAAATTATTTTTCGCAACACTTTTTAGATAAATCGTGGTTCAGACACAGCCCCCCCTTAAAAAGGGGGGTATTTTCAAGCCTCAAGGGCGTCCTGCAGCATCATCGGGGATATCTGGCGTGAAAGGAGATCCGAGAGTTCCTTTTCAAGACGAATCACCTCATCCCGGTTCGGGACCTCTTCCGGGCAGATCGCGTAGACCGGGCCCTCGGACGTATCAATGGTAGGGGCCCTGTCGCTTGACGGCCAGGAGAACAGCAGAGATACCCCGGTCTCCTGCCCCACCGTGTCGGACATCAGCATGAGGTCCCGCCCCTCTACAGCATAAAGGGTCAGGTCAAGCCGGTACCCGTTCGTGCCGGACCCGGTCAGCCGGGCACCGATAGCCCGGACCCCGTCTACCCAGGGGCCGGTCAGGCGTGCAGTCTCAAAATGGCGATCCACCCGGACCGCCTCCTCCGTCGGAAGCGCCACCGCGTCGATACTTTCAGGAGCGGTGCGTGTGATCCGGGAAAAGAGCCCGTCGCGCCAAGCCCCCCCCTCCACGAGGGGGCGAAGCCCGGTCCGGTTCAGAACCCCAATTCCGGACACCCGGACCCCTTCAGACCGGACATCAGCGCAGGCCCGGTCCAAGAGACGCGGGAAAGGGGCGCAGGCGCCCAGCGCATCCGGACTTTTGGGGTCGATCGTGGCGATACGGGCCCTGATCAGTTCGGCACGTGACCTCAGGACCAGCGCCTCCTCCTTGATCGGGAGGCGCGCATCCCCGAAGGTGTTACGCAGGGCAAACAGGCACGCCTGCAGAATTAAATGCGGTGGGAACCGGTCCTCATCCGGTACGGTCGAAACCATCCTAAGCACGGACCTCAAAGAGGAGAGAAGATGATCTGTCTCCGAAGATCCGGTCTCGCTTCCGGACAAGAGGCGTTCAGCATCCAGCATGTGTTGTCCAAGAAACCGAACCCGGCCCGGGAGCTGAAATGCGTCCCCCTCACCGGGCAGAAGTACATGCTTGCGCGCCGTTCCGGATCCCACATAGGCGAGAGCGCCCCCGTAGCGGAGTTGCGGGGAGGTCTCGCCGGCCCGCAAAGAGCTGTCCTGGTCCCCGAGGGCGCGCGCCGCCCGTACCGTCTCCTCGGTGACAAGGGCGATCCGGGCCGGGACGGGTCCGGAACCCTCCTCCTCGTAAATGCAGCTGACGCCGGCGGCCCGCATCAGGGCAATCGCGTTGATCCGCATGATAACCTCAGGACGGCTCTGGAGCGGACTGTTCAGAGCCCTGCCACGGGTCATTCCGGGCCGGGCCCACGAGCGGGTCCCTGACACGCAGGGGCCTCCGCGCGGAGCGCGGGGGGGGGTCGAGAAGACCGTCCGCAGCAGTGCGGTCCGCTTCTGGTGCTGCGGATGACCTCTTTTCCCGCTCAGGCTCATTGGGATCCTTCCGGTTCAGGGGCTGGACCCTTGGGATCGCCGGCATGACCACCTCCGGACGGCCGAATGGGCCGAGGCCGAGGGGACCGCGCCTGCTGATGGTGGCCCCCATCCCGGCCTCCTTTGCGGCCCGTTTGACGGCCGCGCAGAATTCATTATGTCCGGACACCCTGATGGTCTCCCAGCCGCGCGCTTGCGCCTCCAGGACAAGAAGCTTCGCCGCATCCATCGAGGAGGTACGGACGATGATCTCGTCCCCCTTGATCTGCAGACGACCCCCATCCATGGTCCGCAGCTGATCGTGCCCCCAGGCGGCGACAGGCGCGGATCTCAGGCGGTTTACCGCGTCCGGATCCGGGCTCAACAAGAGCGCGAACCGGATCCCGTAATGGCGATCCGCGTAGAGCTCCTCATCCGTCAGGCCAGCCGGATCGAAATCTCCCTCCTGATCCTTATCGACCCTTCCATCCGGACCGGTCGCACGCCGTCGAGCCGCAAGTTGACGGTTCCGGGACCTCTGCATCTGGGCCCCCTCATTGAGGCGCATATCCCCCCAGCTGAAGATCCAATCGTTGATCTCCCGGGCCCGCGTCTCCATCTCGTCCGCCTGCTGCTGTTTGGACGCCTCAAACCCCTTGATCATCTCCGGGGTGACCCCCTCCTGCGTCAGGAAACGGAGTTCGGATTCGGTGGGAAAGGTCATGAAGTCCGGCCAGTTTTTCGGACGGTTCAGCTCCAGTCCGGCCATACGGATCCGGTTGAACTGGTCGATCTCCCGTTGGGATGCAACGGAGGGGCGCGGGTGCTTCCCGTCCAGCATATCCTGCGCGGACCCGCCATCGACGATGCTCCCGATCACGGGGGCGCTCGCGAAGGCGACCTCTCGCTCCTCCGGGGTGAGCGCGATTGCGCCGGAACTCGCCGGGATCCAATCAGGACGAACGGCCTTACCACCAGTATCGGCCACATAGGCGGCCTCTAGATCCCCCAGGGTAAGGGCTGTCGCGCGGGACACGGGGTTTTCGCTCGCGTTAAGCGGCGCGACGTCAGAGGGGTTATCAGCGATCACAGGGGCCTTTTCTTGCGTTGACGCCACGAGCGTCGGCGGCTCGACGATGGCAGGCGGGAGGAAACCTCCAACCTCATGCTCCGCGACCGGCGGCAATGACCTCCCCGCCTCGGGCACAAGGGTTTCACCCGGATCTGTCCCTTCCGCTTCGTCAAACTGACGTGCAGCTTTATTGGTCGCATCCAGGAACGCCACATCATCTCTTTGGCTGATCCGACCAAGTGCGGCTATAAGGCTCATCTCATCTCTCCTTGTTAAAATATCAGAACGGAACCGGCTCCCAGTCCGACTCCGGCTCGGGATAATGCATCTTGTCGAGGTCCGCCTCGGACCAGCCCGGACCGGTCCGGGACAGAAACTCCTCCTCGGAAATTTCAGGGGACCTGGAAAGATCGCCAACCATCAACTCGATCGGGTCCATTGCCGGGACTGCGCGTTGCGGGACCGGTTCAGTTCGAGCCGTGGAGGCCGCATGGCGGACCGGTGCGGCGGGGCGTGACGGGTCACCGGCGGACCGGTAAAGGGGGGGCGGATTATCACCCTTCTTGAGGAACTCCACGGTACGATTCTTGGCCATCTCCATCACGAAACGGGACTGCTCCGCCCCGGATTGTCGTATGAAGGGGCAGTTACGGACACTCAGGGAGGCGGAAACGCCGACCGTTTTTCGGGCCCGGGTCACGGCGACATACGCCAGACGACGCTCCTCCTCGACCGCATTACCCCCCTCATCGACTGCGCGACCGTGCGGCATCACCCCCTCGATCCAGAACGGGAGCCTTACATGATCGAACTCCAGCCCCTTTGAGGCGTGGATCGTCAGGACCTGAACCCCGGACACCGCTTGCGTCTGGATCATCTCCAGGACGCTCTCCTGCGCGAAGGCCTCCAGCGTCGGAAAAGTGGACGCCTCGGCGACCAGAAGGGCTATGTTCCCGATGCGGCGCGCGACCTCCGAGAGCTGGCCCGCCCTGTCCGCGAGGTCCTCCCCGGACATCTCGACGAGTCGTTTTTGCGCCGTGTCCCGGTCCTTCCCTTCAGTGCCCTGCACGATAACCCAAGACAGGAAGCTGCGCGGTTCCATCGAAGAGGTATCCGCCTCTGACCGGGTCAAACCGGCAGATTTAAGGGCGCCCCGGTACAAATCTGGTAGGTATCCGGTTTCGCGCAGCACCGCGATGATGGCGGCCCCCGCGTCGGGGGCGCGACTTGCGGCCGCCCTGGCCCGATCCATCATCTGTCCGTAACCACGAAGATCCGCGCTGAACCGGGCCGGGTACGCCTCCCCCCCCTCCGGAACGTCGATCCTCCCCATCATCACCGTGCGCAGTTCCTGCAAGAATGAAATGTTTTTCAGTCGCGCGTTTGAGGAAAGTTTTCGCAATGAGGTGGGACCAAGGCCACGTGAGGGTTTATTGATGACCCGGCGCACGGGCACCTCGGCGTCCGGGTTGACGATCGCGGTCATGAAGGACATCGCGTCCTTCACCTCCATCGTCTTACGGATATCAGAGGCTTTTCCCTCCACCACCGGCAGGCCGCGGGCGCGCAGCTCTTTTGAGACCTGTTTCGCGATATCCCGGGTCCGGACCAGAACGGCGAATTCTGAAGGCTCCCCACCGTCGGCGATATAAGACTCCGCCTCCTGGGCGATGTTCATAATCTCCGCAAATGGGTCATTCAGTTTGCGGAACCGGACCTTGCCGAAAAGCTCCGCACCCGGGTACGGGGTGAGCTCCTTGCCGAACCGGTCCGTGTTTATGCCAACGAGCGCGTTCGCCGCGTTCAGGATCATCGGCTGACACCGGTAGGAGGTCCCCATAAACCGCAGATCGAGACCCAGGAACCGATCCCTAAGCCCGTGCATGACCGCAATCTCGGATCCGCGAAACCCGTAAATGCTCTGATCGTCATCACCCACAAAAGCGATGGTGGGGCGCGGGAAGCGGCGCAGACGGTACGTGTTCACCTCATGCATCCCGTCACCAGCCTCCGCATGCTCGTTCCCACGGCTGAGATCATCGACACTCGTCAACTCACCCCCGCCAGTTAGCTCCATCAGCCATGCGACTTGGGCCCGGTTGATATCCTGAACCTCATCAACCATGAAATGGCGGAAGGTGGAGCGCCAGCTATCACGGACCTCCGGTATGTCCCGGAACAGCTTGGTGGTACGATTGAGCAGATCAGAAAAGTCCACAGCGTTCTGCTCCTCAAGGGCACGCTGGTACCTACCGTAGACGTCGAAGAACTGGTCTGAGCGGAAATGGGCCAGAACCGGACGCCAGCGCTCACCCATCGGGCCGCCAGCCTCCAGCAGGTCGCGCCCTTTGATCAAGAAATCAGGTGAGAGAACGCGCGCCTTCGCAGTTTCAAGGTCCCGGAAGAAATCATCCGCGTCAAACTGGTGAATCCCCATTTCCTCGGTCACGTCATTCACGAGGCTGCGCGCATCTGAATCGTCAAAAATGGAGAAATTCTGGCCCAGCCCGGCCCGGGACGCTTCTATTCGAAGGATACGTAGAGACAGGCCATGAAAAGTGCCGATCCAGGGCTCCCCGATCCGACGGTTCGGCTCGCGCTCCTGTAGCTCCTCAAGGACCGGTAGGACCCGCTCGCGCATCTCCCGGGCCGCCTTGTTGGTAAAGGTGACCATCATGACAGAGGAGGGGTCCGCGGCGAGCCCGCCTTCCGATTCTGCCCCAATCAAGTGTAGCAGACGGCCGATAAGCATCCGGGTCTTGCCGGAACCGGCGCCTGCGAGGGTCATCAACGGCGCCTCCGTGTGGATCGCCGCCGCCCTCTGCTCCTCGGACAGGCTCATCAGAAATTCACGTGCGCCCATCTCGACCTCCTTGGGAATAACTTACTCGGGAAGTTAATCGGGACCTGCGAAAAACGATAGACCGAAACAGGCTCGACAGGTCAGAAAGGTATTAAAAATGCCTTGAACCATGTCCGGTTATCCCCAAAAATGCTATTGCTGCCCGCTGATCCCCGGTTACAAGCCTTACGAAAACAGCTAAAGATGACATATAATTTTGTGAAAACGGGAAACCTACCCGTATCAGGAGAGAGAAGACAGATGAAGAAATCCGAACTTATTACCGCACTCACAGAAAAGACTGGGCTCAAAAAACCGCAAGCGGCGGCTGCAATCAGCGCGCTAACCGAGATCATCACCCAGGTGGGAGCATCCCAAGACACCCTGACCCTGATCGGTTTTGGAACCTTCAAGGGCAAGACCCGCCCTGCTCGCGTTGGGCGTAACCCGACCACCGGCGCGCAGATCGAGGTTGCAGAGAAGCGGGTCCTGACCTTCAAGCCCTCCTCCGGCCTGAACCTGTAAGATCAGTTGCACGCCCGATTAACGGGCGCGCAACTGCGGTACGAATAGGAGCCCAGAAGTGCGAGAAATGAACGATACCGGGCCCGGCGCCGATATCCTGGCCATGAAATCCGTAAACATCTTCATGACGGCCAATACCCGGTCCGTCCTGGACAGCGATCCAGTAGAGAACCGCAGCCGGGCAGTGAGACGGTTCGCCTCCATCCTGATCGCTGCGCATGATTCCGGAAATGCGAAAATTGTACCTGAAGTGAAACGAGTGGTCACCCTCAGCGGCCCCACCGAACGACGCACGATCCGGAAGACCGCAGAGGTGGAATGGGTCAAGGCGATCGTCTGGCTTCCGCGCGAAATGATCATGAGCGTGGAGCGGATTTTCGGACCGGCCGACATCACCGCGAGCGAGTTCCTGCGCGCCTCGGCGATCATGGGCATAAAACCCAAGGAACTCGCCCCGTTCATCCCCTTCCCATAAGAGGTCACCTACATGTCTGAGGCGGGCATCTATGTCCTCACCAAGGCCCTCCTTGGCGGGGTCTCGGCCCTCATGACCGGGCCGTTCGGGACCCTCGACCTGCCAGCGGGATCCATTGAGGTGGCACTCACCTCAACCGGTCCCGGTCTGGTAATCGAGCTGGTATCGGGGACCGGGCAACAGATGGGCCGTGTTGACCACGCTGCCGGCGGATCGCCGGGCGACGCGCTCTTGCACCCTGCCTTTGTGCCGGGTCTTATCGCCACGGAGGATGCCCGCTTCCACGAGCACCCCGGGGTGGATCCATTCGCGGTCCTGTCAGCCCTGACGGATCGGGGGGAGGGCAGGATCAGGGGCGGGTCCTCTCTCACCCAACAGGCGGTCAAAAATGAAATTCTGGGAAACAGCAGGACCCTTGAGCGCAAGGCGCTCGAGGCTATCGTGTCCGTTCGGGCCGTTCATGAGCTGGGCCGGGAACGGATCCTGGACGGGTACCTGTCCAAGAGCTGGTTCGGCCGTGGAGCCTTCGGGACGGTCGGGGCCGCTCAGGCCTGGTTCGGGAAAACCTGGAGCGAGGTCAGCCTTTCTGAAACTGCCCTGCTCATAGGCCTCCTCAAAGGGCCGGCCCGGTATGATCCGGATCGCGATCCTGAGGCAGCTCGGGTCCGGAGAGACGCCGTGCTGGGACGGATGATCGCTGGAGGGGTGATCAGCCTGGAGCAGGCGGACGCCGCTCGGGCGGAACAGATATCTGCCCCTGGCGGTGTCGGATCGCCCCCTACGGACCCCTGGGTCAGATCGGCGCTCATCCGGGAAATTGAAACAGGCTCCCTACCCGCCTCGGATGCGGCGCGCGCCACCCTCACGCTCAGCCCGGAGTGGCAGGACCTGGTGCAGGAGGCGGTCATTTGGGGTGCCTCCCGTATCGACGGGTCCGGAGCTTCCGGCACCGTCCCCACGGAAACGATTAGTTCCGGGAATACCGAACAGATCAGGGCGGCCATGACCCCGTTTGTTGACACAAGCCGGGACGTGGGGCGTGCCTTGGTGACCGGCACCGCGCCGTTGAGGGTCCTGATCGATCGTGGTTACGGGCCCCTTGAGCCCGAGACTCGTGTTTCCGGTCCGGATGCGGTCCGGATCGGGGATGTATACGCTTACCGGCGTAGGGATGATCGGGTCGAGCTGATCCCGGCGCCGCGCGTAAACGCGGCCGCCGTGGTGATGGATGCCCGGACAGGGGCCATCCTGGCCGCAGTCGGGGGGGCAAATCCGGAGATGTCCAGATTTGACCGGACGATGGCCAGGCGCCAGGTCGGATCCGCGATCAAGCCGTTCCTCTGGGCCCGGGCATTGGAGGCAGGGTACCGTTACGATGACCTGGTCCCGGATCTGCGTACTGCTTATGTCACCCCAGGCGGGGAGGTCTGGTCCCCACAAAACTATGACGGTTCAGAGACCGGCCTTATCCCCCTTTTCGTAGCCCTTGAGGAGAGCTCGAACAACGTGGCGGCCCACCTTATAGATCAGCTGGGTCCATACGCACTTGCTGAGATTACGGAAGCGTCCGGGGTCTACCCGCCCGGTGGGATGACCTTGCACCCCAGTTCCGCCCTAGGCGCGTCTGAAACCACCCTTATAGCCATGGCGGCCGGCTACGCCTCGATCGCCAACGGAGGGGTGCGGGTAACCCCGCACACCTATCTGATGATCGCATCAGGCGACTCCCTCCTGGTGCCGGAACAGCCCTCCGGGGCCCCGGTGATGACGGGGCAGACCGCGTCCCTGCTCTCCTCGATGCTCTACGGGGTTACGGTCCGGGGGACCGCGGCGCGCGCTTTTGGTCCAACCCCCCCTATCGGTGGGAAGACGGGAACAACCCAGTCGCACCGGGACGCCTGGTTCGTCGGGTTCGGGCCAGATCTGGTAATCGCGGTCTGGGTTGGCCGGGACAATAACGCTCCGCTCCCTCCCAAAACAACCGGGTCCTCCGCGGCGGCCCCGATCGTAGCGCGGATCATCGAAGCCGCGGACCGGACCGGGCTTACCTCCCGATTTGTTCGATCCGGGATGGACACGGACTGGCCCCCCGTACTCCTCGAGGCGGGGTATTACCCGGCTGTCGCACTGCCGCAGACCGGGGCGCTGGTGTTTGAGCCGGATCCGGAGGCGCGTCGCCGGGCGATGGAGGCGGGGTCCGATCCTTTCAAGAATCCTCAGGACCTCTTTGAGCGGATCAGAGAGACCCCTCAGCCGTCAAACCCGGACCCTGCCGACGCGACGCAGTCCGACATATGGACCCAAGGGGTAGCGGATGACCCGTGGTCAGAAAGACCACCCGCGGACCCGTTCAACGCATTCGGATCAAACTGATCCAGTTCAGGCCCGCAAGCGGGCCCGGAACCGATCCTCTTCCACGAAGCCATCTGCCATCAGAACCGCACGCACCCCGGACGGGGACCGCACGATCTCAACCGCCCCGTCTAGCAGAAGCGGACGCAGTGCGGGGCCGATCTGGCGGGTGGGGGCCTCCAGGAGTTCCGAAAGCTGGGTTTCTGGGAGGGCTGGGCGCACGAAACGCTCAGACCCATCCGGCGATCCGCGCCGCACCCAGTAGGCCGGGGTGCGCAACGAGCAGATCAGCGAGCGCGCGATCATCGCGTGAGAGGCGATCAGGCGGAACAGCTCGATCGGGTCGAAAATGGGCCCCGTATTTATCCGGCTTACATTCTCAGACCGAAACGCACGGCTAAGACGGGCGCTATTTGTCATTCTCCACGCGTAGACCTCCTGCGGGAGGACCTCGAAGGGGAGCATCAAATCGGCCCAATCGTGGCCCGAACCGCGTGGTTCGAACAGGTCTGAAAGGGTCGGACCTTTTACAAAATGTTCGCTCGCCTTGTTTATCATCTTGTCATCACGTTCCCAACAGACACCATATCTAGTGAACAGATATACAATATCTAGGAGCGTGGCAAGACGAAGGGCCCGATAAACCGGCCCTGTCTCATTTTCGCGTCTGGATTAGATCAGTTTTCAGACCAGGCCCCAGTCCGGGACGACGCCATCGCAGGACCCATCATCCCGGACACCGCCACCTCAAGGAGGCTGAACGGCTTATCAGGTCGCAGCCCGACAGCGCCGGAGCCGGACCGGATCAGGTTCAGAACGGCATCCCACCCGGATTGCACCGTTGCTGGTAGACCGCCCGGAAGCCGACCCGCAACCCGCTCGATCCGGTCCCCGATCAGGCCGGAAGTAAGCTCGGCCGGGTCCCTGCCCGACAGATGGTGGACCACCTGGCCAATCCCGAGGTCCTCATACCGCAGGGTTACCCGATCCAGGCTGAGCCCGATCAGCTCGGCGGGGAGCGGGACGGACCCGGAGATGGCGGCCGGGATCGCGACCCCGTCCGGTGCCGGAGTGGTCCCGGAGACGACCATTTCTCCGGACACCAGTCCGGTCAAGTCGGCAGCGGACCTGAACCGGAACACCCCCATCTCGAGGGCGGCGGAGATCTCCGCGGACCCGGTCACCGCACCGGTAGCGTCTAGCCCGGTCCGCTTCAGGTCCCCTTGGGAAAGGAAGATCTCCGGGATGATCTCAGCACCGCGCATATAAACCCCGCCGCGCAGGACGGATTTGGCGGCGACGGAGATCAGGTCCGGCATCGGCGCGCCTGATCGGATGAGGGCTGGGAGACCCGACCCGGAGAGATCCCCGGTCACGGACAATCCGGCCTCCTCAAACCGGACCCCGCCCGGCCCGTCCACCCCGGTGAGGGAGACCCCGAAGAAGTCAAGGCGCGCGTCCACCTCCCGCAGCTCAGGCCCGGAGAGCCGGAACCGCCCCTCAATCGTGGTCACGTCGATCCGGGACCCGTCCACCCCGGAGATAACGACCGCGTCCGCGGAGCCGCTTGCCCGCCAAGAGCAGCCGATCAGGGAGAGGTCGACGGTGAGCAGCGGGATCCGGATCTCCTCCTGACCCCCAGGTACCCCCAGGTCCGAGTCCGGGCGAAACCGGACATCGCGGGCTGTCAACACGCCGGATCTGGCCTCAGCAGGATCACAGGTCGCAAGAGGATCCAACATCCTACCCAGGAGGGCCGTGTCGGGCATCTCCAGTTGCCGGATCAGGACATGACCGTCCCGACCGGGTCTGGTCAGGGTCGCGCCGGACAGGGTGACCCCCCCGGTCTCCGGGATCCGAATCTGCTCGGCATCGATCTCATACCCGGCCACGACCACCCGCCCACCCTCTCCGGACAGGGTGAATGCCTCCGCGGCACCGGTCTGCGAGGCCGCAGGCGCGGCCAGGAATGGCAGAGAAAGGGCCGCCAGCATCAGTTTTCTCATAGTATCCCCCTTACCCGGTTTTCGGGTTACACGTCCCCCAGAAGGAACGCCTGTTTCTTCAGATCTTCGACGAGCGCCCCGAGGACGTCGCCCCGCTCATTATCCCCCATCCGTTTCCCCCGCTCCTCCATCTGCGCGACCCGGGCCTCGATTTCGGATTTAGCGGACCCGCCCGGGAACCTGCGCGCAAGCACCTGCCGCGTCAGACGGGGCCCGATCTGCTCATAAAGGCGGCTGCGAAGGACCACGTCCTCCGCGGTCGTGGAGAAGGCCCAAATCTCCGCGGGGCCGAGGGTCAGGATGAGCCGCTGACGCACAACCCCCTCGTCCTTCATCCGGAACATTGCCCATACCGGGGCACCACGGGAGCTTGGACCGGTGAGATGGTTCCGGATCGCGTATTTTTCCGACTCAGACAGCCCGTACATCTTGTCAAAGTAGGTGATCGAGTTCTCTGATCCGGCGTTGCATACGATCAGAGAGGAGACGATCTCCACGATGGAGGGAGGGAAATCCTCGATCAGCTGTGAGGCGATCTTGATATCCACGTTGAATTTTCTTCCCTCTCGTGCGTCCTGAAGGACCTGATCGCATACCATTTCGATCTTCCCGGTGCGGTGGAATTCGTCCATGCACAGGATCTTCGGGAGCTGAAGGTTCTCCCGCGCCCGATCCACATGATACGCTAGGTAAATGTCAGGCATGACACCGAGATTGACCTTTGATCTGAACTCCGCCTCATCCAGGAAGAAGTCCCGTGTGAGGATCTGGCGCGCCAGCATATACATGATTGCGGTTTGGCGTCGCGCGGTAGCCCCCGCCCCGCTCGCAGTCACGTCCATCAGGTCCAGGGACACGATGCGCGAGGAGCCAATCGAAAACCTTGTATAGGTGGACAGGATCGGGAAATCCCGTACCACCTCGGAGATCATCCGCTGGAAAGCGTTCATGATCGGCTGGTCCGTTTCCGAATCCCGCGCACTCGCGTAAAGGGAGGAGACCTGATCCGTCTGTGACGCGGTCACCAGGTCTGCGATCGTAGGGACAGCATGGCGCTGTGCGATGGACGCCTCGTAGAGCATCCCGTTCTCCATGAGCGTGTCGACCACGTCCCACCAGACCGTCTCTGCGTGCCCATCAAACCCGATCCGGTCCAGGGCCCGGTCCACGTCGGTCTCATCCTCCCGCAAATATCGACGGGGAGATTTGTCATCCTTGAGGTCCTCATATACCCGGTCGATACAGGCGGTGATCAGACCCCGCATCGCGACACTGGGCGGCTTTGTTCCGTCCCCGCAGATCAGCGTCAGGAAGTTAATCAGGAAGGTCCGCTCGTTGGCGGTCGGCTCGCGCATCCCGAGCTGGGTGTCGAACACGTTGACGGCGTCCTCCCGGCTCATGCGAAGCTTGCGGAACAAGACCTCATGTCGCCGGTTCGCGGGGAGCGCCTCCTTGACCAGGGAGATCATGCCGGAAGAGGAGGGGCCGATATCGATAATAGCGATCCGGGGCAGGACCGGGTCCTTCCCACCCGCTATCGAGGGGGAGATGGCGGAGGCAAAGTTTATCGCGTTCATCATCACCGACTTGCCCGACCCCGGGGTCCCGACCAGCAACGTGACCCAGGTGGTCTGCTTCGAACTATTCGGCTGGTAAGGCCATGTTTTTCCATCATCCGTGCGGAACAGCACCGAACCGAACTTCCAGGGGCTCGCCTGCCGCGCGATGGGGCCCATCGCCAAGGCGTGCGAGAGGGGAGCGGCCGCAACCGGAGCGGTCGACGCCATGGTGACACCCGGAACGCTGGCCAGGGTGGTCGCAAGCTGGTCCCCGGAGACCCCGTCAGCACGAGAGTTCCCCCAGCGCTGCACCGCCCCGTTCAGAATCTGTGCGTTCCGGCGCAGATCGTCCCCCTTGGTCACAGGGGCCCAGGTGGCAAAGCTCATCCTGAACTTGACCACCGTATCCATCTGACCGTCAATCTCCCGGAGCGCGTTAATCGCCCCCCGGATACGCCGGTTGTGAACCGGATTGGCGAAGGTGAAGATGGACAAGAATGTCGCCTTGAGGGCCTGACTGTGCATCCCGCCTGACTCGATCTGCAGCGAAGCGCGCCAGGGGACGTCATTTGATTTGGAGGTCACGTCCATAACCAGCTCGTCGAAATCAGGGAGGGTTTCCGGCGCCAGGGTCATGTCGAACGCGGAGACAATCCGGTCTCCGATCCGGACGGTGCGGGAGTTCTCAACAAAGCAGTCCTCGGTCGCGAGCTGCTGATCAAAGGACGGGTTGAACAGATGGCTGAAATCAGTCCCACGAACTTGAGGATCCGTCTCCGGCATCATCACGAATTCGGCCCCTTTCGGCGCCGCTTCATTCCAACGCGGAAGTCGCGGTGACCATTCCGTTTTTTGGGGCGAGGTGGACGGATAGAGGGCAGCGCGGACTTCCTGAAGCGTTTCCGTGACGTCCAAAATCCGTGACATCTGACCGACGATCCGAAAGGACCGGTTGACCGCCTCCGTCAGCGCCTGATGGCGCGTGAATACGGCGTCCATCACCTTGTTGAAACTATGGGCTTGGGCCATGATCGGTGCCGCCTTCATCCCGGCAGATGTCTTTTTGCGGGCCTCATCCGCCTCCTCCCCGCTCATCACATCAGGGCGGCTGAAGATGGTCACGAGACAGGTCTCTGACACCATACGCCGGGACAGGACCCGCTCCCGCTCCCCGAGGACGTCCTCAATGTCCAGCCCAAGACTGCGGGCGGCCCGACCAGTCCTGCCGACCAGGTCTGCTACCTCACGTCGCGCCGCCTCCGGATCCCGGATGAAGTTAAAACTGATGACATGGCCAGGCGTGGACAGGTAGGGGGACAGAGCGATCCGAAGTCGCTCCACCATATCGGCCACCTCGTCCTGGCCCGGGGTCCGTAGAGCGCCTTCGAGCTGGATCATTGACATCAAAGACCCGTCCTTCAGGACCAGGGTCTTATCATCCTCCATGCTCTCCAGACGGATCATATCCGCTAGGCTCTCGTTCATAAAGGCGCCAATAATCCGTGCGAAGTTGCTCGTAATACTCATTGTCCACCCTTTTCTGCGAGAAGATCAAGGAACGCGTCGGCACGACGCTCCGGGGCCAACTCGATGATTTCATCAATTTTCCAAAGGGGGCCGACCCGCATGCTCTGGGTCAGGAACGGAGCAAGGATCGTCTCCTTTGGCCCGCCGAAGAGGGACCTGTCTGACACGACCTCCCCCCCCATATTCCGTATCCGACGTATCAGACCGATCTGGGCGTGCAGGCCCAGCTCCCATCCTGCGTTGATAGCAGCGCTGATCAATTCCGGATCCTGAGACGCCTTGAACCTTATCCCGCCCGCATATCCCCCCATGAGGGTCATCCCAAATCCCTGGAGGGCAGTTAAGACGGGACGCATCGCGATCCGGTCATAGGCGCCGATCCAGACGCTCTCCGGGGTGATCACCCCTTCGTTCTCCCCCTTGGGGGCACGTCCGTTGCGCATCGCTCCGCACAGGATGTTCTCGGCGACGACCCCGGCGGACCAGCTTGAATGGGCGAGCTGGTCGATCCCACAGACCTCTTTCAGGGCGCGGATCATCCCCGCCGCTACCGGTTCCGACCAGCCGGGACCAACCAAAACCATCACGTCATGGAATCGATAGGCGGTGACCATCTCGACCACTTCTTCCAAAGTATAGGTTTTTCGCAAAAATCCGAGTCCGTTGGGAATAGTCCATGTGGCGAGGAGTGGATCCTCAACCCCCACCACCGGCTGGACCCGGGCCGTCACCAGGATAGGCCGATCCAAAGCCTGAAGTTTACGAATCGTCTCCTCGGTCAGCAGATCCCCGTCATCAAGATAGGCCTGCTGCCACTTTCCAGGCGTCGGGACCGGACGGGACAGAACCTGCTCCGCATAGGCGAGCCGGGGTAGGCGTAAGCGCAGGAGAACATCCCCCTCCTGCAGGGTTGAATCCTCAAGCACGAAGGCGCCAAACTTCATCGCGCTGAAGGTAGCCGCGGTGAGGCGTCTCTCCGTGGGGAAATTCCGCTCCATACGGGGACCGAGAACGATCCTGAAACCTGTGGCGAGGCTCGCTGAACGCTCGACCATGTTAAGCAAGGACTGCTCACGCGTCGGGCTCAAGCCCGAATAGGCCCGTATCATCTCATAGCTGAGCCGCATGACCCGATCGACCGCCTTGGCGAGGAGTTCCGCGCGCCGCAGCCGACTGAAACGGTCAGCAGCCCAGTCCTCCACCATCTCCTCAAGATCCGGCTTGAGCCAGTCGGAGGTCTTGAGGCGGACGTCTGACCGCCCCATGGTCATACGAACTCCCTTCATGACATCGAAGGAACAGTTCGTGACCCAGCTCGTCGCCCCATGCAGGCCGATTGGAGATCCAACCCCGGATTCGGAAAAGCCCGCCTTCACGGAAACGGCGGACCAGCCCGCGTCATCCATCAGGAGGACCCCCACCGGGTCCCGGATCATCTCGATTGATCTGGTGTCGTCATGGTCAAGATCTGTAAGTCGGATGGTCATACGGCCACTCTTGAGAAAAATGTTTTCGCGCCCAGACTCTACAGCCCGGAACTGGGACGTCCAGTACGAATTTCGAGTTTCTCCACATTCCTGTTGGAGAAAATTCAGGCCGATTTAAGTTCAACGGCCGCCCTGGAGAGCCTTTCCATGTCCGGTGATGGTCCAATGGCGTCGTGAAGCAGACTTACGGGGACGTCGCGGAACCCTTCCGGGGTCCAGCGCTGGATCGGCTCACCATCCCGAACACAGGTGGGGAGGTAGCGCAGGTGCGCGTCAAGCTCACCAGCAACCTCTCTGGAGAATTCCAGACCGTTCCGACCTCGGATGATGATGATCGCCTCAAGTGCTGCCTCCATGTTCTCCCCGTCAAGCATTTCGAAGGCCGCGGATTCCCGCTCCGAGATTGCCCCGAGCAGATCCTCGAAGCTCTCTTGCGCCTCCTGCCGGGTCATCTCCGACAGGAGGGTCCAGGCAAAACGGGTCAGATCGACCTGATCGATACCAGGCGCATAAACGGGGAAGGCCCGTTTGCGCGCCATTGCCCAAAGGGGGTGCTTAAGGTCATGACAGAATTGACAGATAGGCGCGATCTCCTCGGAAGAAGAACATCTGTGGCCCTTGAGGTGGTCCACCTCCATCAGACCCTCCAGCCTGACACCACAAACGTGACACGTCCAATCGTGGTCTTGGAAGGACTTCGCGATCTGCGCACCCATCGGGGCGTTGATCAGGGCGTGATCACGTGCGCTGAGCGTAAGATGGCGGGGGTTTGCGCCGAGCGTGAGCGTAAACATTAGGAGATGACCTCAGCGTTGAGACAGGGCTGGTCCCGAAGACGCTTGCGCGCACCCGGGACCGCCTTGTCAGTTTCCGATCTGGCGGAAACCGGTTGACGCATCCGTCTGTTGCGCTCCGCCGCCGAATACGGTGGCGATGCCTGATCCGAGCGCTGCAGGAATAGCAACCAGGCCGGCGCCGACGAAAATAAGGATGAAGGCTGTGGAAATCTTGGCCGACGGGTCATTCGGGTTCTGGGCGTTCTGCTTGAATTTCAGGAAACCTGCGATCGCCATCCCCACTCCGAGCACGAAGGCGACGATGGAGACCAGGTCCGCAATGTTTCCGGTCTGTGTCGCAAGGCTGTCTGCGATCTCACCAACGTTCTGCGCCATCGCTGCTGTTGAGGACAGGCCGAGGCCGCCCAGGATAAGACCGATCCGTGCCGCACGGTCGGATACGGTCTTCACGAGGGTTTTTTGCATGAGGTTTTCCCTTTTCTACATCCTGCGTATTGAGGCCGTCGCTAGAACGCGCGACCGGAATGGCGAGTGTACCTTGCCTTCTCCTGCCATATTTATCCTGAATTTAAGTTTATCGCAACATGGGGCACCCGCCCATCCATAAAAAATGGCTCAATTCGCATTAGCTATGCACATGGTCTAACCGGCAGGATTCCTACTGCTGCGGCGAGAACGGCGCGTGGTGTGGGTTGCCTTGGAAGCACTGCAAGATGAAACCATCTGA
>Ga0105050_10000864_pt1 | contig 46059 bp, 39 predicted proteins | sample FRY01_FD_78088 | JGI IMG/M metagenome (GOLD analysis project Ga0105050, IMG submission 78088) | Freshwater microbial communities from Lake Fryxell liftoff mats and glacier meltwater in Antarctica - FRY-01 | ecosystem: Environmental > Aquatic > Freshwater > Ice > Glacier meltwater ...
CCTTGCGTCATGAAAAATACTCCCGCATCATGCTTTCTTCTATACAAAGCACTATCAGGATTGTATACAATTTATATGAGCACAGCCAGTCGCACAGCGGTTACAATATTGGAAGTCGGTCCAAGGGACGGGCTGCAGAACGAAGCCGAGATCATTGCAACGGCGGACAAGCTGGGGCTGATCAATCGCATGCTGGATGCCGGGGTCAAGCGGATCGAAGTGGCCAGCTTTGTCCATCCGGGACGGGTTCCGCAAATGGCCGATGCCGAGGCGGTTATCGCCGGACTGCCCGACCGCGACGATATTTCCTATATCGGACTATGCCTGAACAAGCGCGGCGTAATGCGCGGATTGGCGACGCGGGAAGGCAACAAGCGCGGCATCGACGAAGCGGGCTGCGTAATCGTGGCAAGCGACACGTTCGGCCAGAAAAATCAGGGTCAGACGATAAAGCAGGGCATCAGGGAAAATCGCGAGATGATCCGCTTTGCCAAGGCCGAGGGGCTGAAAGCGCAAGTCACCATCTCGGCGGCCTTTGGCTGTCCGTTCGAAGGCGCGGTCAAGCCGGAAACGATATTCCAGATCGCCGAGGAAATGGCCGCCGAAGACCCGATGGAAATTACCCTGGCCGATACCATCGGTGTCGGCGTACCGGCGCAGGTCACTGACCTGTTCGGGCGGCTCCGGGAAATATTGCCAGCCCATATTGGCCTGCGCGCCCATTTTCATGACACCCGCAACACCGGCATCGCCAACGCCTGGGCCGCGATCCAGGCCGGCGTAGAAACGCTGGATTCCAGCCTTGGCGGACTGGGCGGATGCCCGTTTGCGCCAAATGCCACCGGCAATATCGCAACCGAAGATCTGATCAACCTGCTCGACCGCTCCGGCGTCGGACATGATCTCGATCTGCGCAAGGCGATCGCCACCAACCAATGGTTCGAAAGCATAATTGGCCGTCCGCTGCCGTCGCTGGTCGCAAGAGCCGAAGCCTGAATGACAGTGTTACAAGAGAAAGATTGAAATATGGGATATCGATTGGGTGTCGACGTCGGCGGAACTTTTACCGATCTGCTGCTGATTGACGAAGCCACCGGCAAGACTTTCCGGGACAAGGTGCCATCGACCCCGAGCGATCCGTCACAGGCGGTAATCAATGGTGCAAGAGCGCTTTGCGAGCGCCAAAATATTGCCCCGGGCGACATCGACCTGTTCCTGCACGGCACCACGGTCGCGACCAACGCGATGCTGGAAAAGAAGATCGCCAAGGTCGGTCTGATTGTCACCGAGGGCCATCGCCATCTAATGCAGATTGCCCGCAGCCTGGTACCCGGTGGCCTCGCCGCCTGGATCATCTGGCCCAAGCCCGAACCGATGGCGGCGCTGCAACGAACGATCGAAGCGCCCGAGCGGATGGATGCCAAGGGGCATACGATTCGCCAGCTGGATGTACCGGAAATGCGGGCCCGGCTGGAGCGGTTGAAAGCAGCAGAAGAAGTGGAAGCGCTGACCATCTGCCTGATGAACAGCTATGTCGATGGCCGGCACGAAAAGGCTGTCGCTGCGATCTGCGCAGAAGTCTTTCCCGACATTCCGATTTCGATCTCGTCGGACATATTGCCCGAGATGCAGGAATATGAGCGCGCACTGACCACCGTTGCCAATAGCGCTGTGCGCCCGGCGGTGGCCCGCTATGTCGGCAATCTGGAAAAGGAACTGAAGGCATGGGGCAGCAAGGCGAAGCTCAACCTGCTGCGTTCCGATGGCGGATTGATGTCGGCCGAGAAAAGCGCCGAGGCTCCGGTCAACCTGCTGATGTCCGGTCCGGCTGGCGGCGTCGCCGGCGCGGTCTGGGTGGCAAAAAGTGCCAATGTGAAAAATATACTGACTCTCGACATGGGCGGCACATCGACCGATGTCGCGCTGATCGAAAATGGCGTGGCACGGCTACAGCGGGAAACCTCGGTCGGCGATCTCAATGTCCGTGCCTCGTCGATCGACGTCAAAACCGTCGGCGCCGGTGGCGGGTCTATTGCCTTTGTTCCCGAACTGACCAAGGCCTTGCGGGTCGGGCCGGAAAGCGCCGGCGCCGTGCCCGGGCCGGTTGCCTATGGCAAGGGCGGCGAACTGCCGACGGTGACCGATGCCAATGTCGTGCTCGGCTATCTGCCCGAATCCCTGCTCGGCGGCAGCTTCACCCTCGACCGCGAGGGCGCGCAAAAAGCCGTGCAGACGATTGCCGATGCGCTCAATATCGACCTGATGGACGCAGCCGCCGGTATCATCGACATTGTGAACGAGAATATGTTCGGTGCGCTGCGGCTGGTCTCGGTCCAGCAGGGCTATGATCCGCGCGAATTTGCCCTGATGGGCTTTGGCGGGGCCGGACCGTTGCACGCCAATGCGATGGGCAAGCTGATGAACAGCTGGCCGGTGATCATCCCGCCATCGCCCGGCGTGCTCTGCGCCTATGGCGACGCGACCACGCGGCAACGGGTCGAAACCCAGCGCAGCTTCAACGAGATGGCGCAGAATACGACCGATGACGAACTCACCGTCTATCTCGACAGTCTGGGCGCGCAGGTCCGCCAGGAACTGGAAGCCGAAGATGTCGCGCCCGGCGATATCGAGCTGTTCTACGAAATCGATATCCGTTATGCGGGGCAAGCCTTCGAAATTCCCCTGTCGGTGGAGCCGGAAGGCCTCTCGATCCAAAAGCTGATCACCCGCTTTGATACCGAGCACGAACGATTGTTCACCTTCAATCTCGACGAGACACCGCATGAGATCGTCAATGTCCGTGCGGTTGCACTGGGCAAGTCCGCCGATGTCGCGCCGCCGGTCATCGAAAAGGGCGATGCCGATCCATCGGCTGCCAAGACCCGCGATCACCAGCTGTACATGGACGGCAAGATGCAAGATGCGGTAATTTATGACCGCGCCCTGCTCAAGGCCGGCAATCGCATTCCGGGACCGGCGATCGTCACCGAAATGGACAGCACCACGCTGGTGCACAGCGGCTGCGAGGCGTTGGTCGACGCGCATGGCAATCTCATCATCAACCTGTTGGAAGGAGCGTAACATGCCCGCACAGATTATCGAAACCAACAGCGCTCCGTTCAACCAGGTCGCGGTCGATCCGGTCACCCTCGACATCATGGAAAATGCCCTGCGCAACGCCCGGATCGAGATGGACGCCACTTTGGTGCGTACCGCCATGTCGCCCGGTATCAGGGAACAGGGCGATGCCTTTCCGCTGATCGCCGACCGGCAGGGCAAGATGGTCGTCGGCCAGTTCGGCAGCTTCATCGACGGCTTTTTGCGCGCCTATCCCGGCACGATTGAAGAAGGCGACATGATCTTCCTCAGCGATCCCTACAGCTGCGAAGGCGCGGTCAGCCATAATAATGACTGGCTGGTTCTGCTCCCGGTCTATCGCGGCGGCCGGCTGGTCGCCTGGACCGCGATGTTCGGCCATCAATCCGACATTGGCGGCAAGGTTGCCGGTTCGATCCCGATCGACAGCAAGAGCGTGTTCGAGGAAGGCGTCCGGATCCCACCGGTGAAAATCTACCAGAAGGGCGTCTATAACGAGGAGATGGTCAAGGTCGTCCTGCACCAGAGCCGCAAGCCGGACTGGTGTGCCGCCGATCTCAACGCCCTGATCGCCTCCTGCCGGGTCGCCGCCCGCCGGGTCGACGAAATGTGCGGCCGCTTTGGCGAGGATGAATTTGCCAGCGCCACCGATTTGCTGCTGGCGCGCAACCACCGGGCGATGAAACATCTGATCGAAACCAGCATCGGCGAGGAACCGGTCAGCTTCTCCGACTATATCTGCGACGATGGCGTTGGTTTTGGGCCTTACAAGATCAGCTGCAAGATGTGGCGCGAGGGCGGCAAGGTCATCCTCGATTTCGAGGGCACCGATCCGCAGGCACCCAGCTCGATCAACTTCTATCTCAACGAGAATATGTTCAAGATGTTCTTCGGCATCTACATGATCATGGTGTTCGATCCGCAGATATTGTTCAACGACGGTTTCTACGATCTTGTCGATGTGCGGATTCCGGAAGGCTCGCTGCTCAAGCCGAAATATCCGGCAGCGCTGGCCGGACGGACCCATGCGCTCGGCCGGATTTTCGACATATTGGGCGGCCTGCTCGGCCAGCGCCAGCCGGAATTCCTCAATGGCGCCGGCTTCTCCTCCAGCCCGCATCTGATGTATTCCGGTTTCGACAAATCGGGCGAATGGTTCCAGCTGTTCCAGATCGGCTTTGGCGGCATTCCCGGTCGCCCCTTTGGCGACGGACCCGATGGCCATTCCTTGTGGCCCGGCTTCACCAACGTTCCGAACGAATTTCTCGAGAAATATTTCCCGCTGAGAATCGAACGCTATGAAGCCAAGCCCGACAGCGGCGGTGCCGGCCTGTTCCGCGGCGGCAATGGCATCCATATGACCTATTGCTTCCTCGAGCCCGGAACCGTCGCGATTCATGATGACCGCTGGTTCACCTATCCCTGGGGCGTCAATGGCGGCCAGCCGGGCGAACGGGCGACCAAGATATTGGAACGCGCGGACGGCTCGAAAGAAGTGGTCGGCAACAAGCAGGATGGCATCGAGGTGCGCGAAGGTGATCTGCTCCACTTCATCACCTGGGGCGGCGGCGGCTGGGGCAACCCGCTCGAGCGCGACCCCGAACTGGTCGCTCTGGAAATCCGCCAGGGACTGGTGACCGTCAACGGCGCGCGCGACTATGGCGTGGTCATTGCCGCAGACGGCAGCGTCGATGGTCCGGCAACCGAAAGCCTGCGCAAGGAAATGGCAGACAATATCGTCGAGACCGACGGGCCGTTCAACTTTGGCCCCGATATCGAAACGTTGCGGGCCAATTGTCTGGCCGAAACCGGCCTGCCCGCGCCGATTCAACCGGGGACCGTCGCCGCATAAACATCTCCCCGCTATTCAAAGTGCGGTTTGTGGCAACTTCCGCAAGGCCTTAGACCCTGTCGAATGACGGGGAGAGGTACAATATTCGACAGCAACACAGATGTTCTGATCATTGGCGCCGGTGCAGCGGGCCTGACCGCGGCGCTGGCGGCGCACGAAGCCGGTGCATCGGTCCGGCTGATCGAAAAGCAGGACCGGCTGGGCGGAACCGCGGCGATTTCCGGCGGTGTGGTCTGGCTTCCCGATCATGACCAGATGGCAGCGCAGGGCAAGGACGATAGTGCTGCCGAGGCGCTGGCCTATTTTCTGTCGCTCGACCATGGCGAAATGGATGAGGCGGTGCTCGGGGCCTTTGTCACCGAGGCCCGGCAGATGCTGTCTTTCCTGACCGGGATCGATGCGATCAGGTTGGCGATGATGCCGGATTATCCGGATTATTACGAGGATCGTCCCGGCGCGAAAGCCGATGGCGGACGATCTCTCGACAATGACCTGTTTGATTTTACGTCGCTCGGGAAATGGAAAGACCGGGTGTTCCAGAACGGCCCCTCCCCTCGGATGATGTTGCGCGAGACGCCGCTTGGCGGCGGCAGCGGCGTGGTCGATCCGGCAGAATTGCAGCAGCGGGCCGACCGGGATCTGCGCGGCTGGGGGCAGGCGCTGGTCGGGCGGCTGCTCAAGGCCTGTCTCGCCCGCGGCATCGAACCGGTTCTGGGATGCGGCGGTTACCGGCTCTGTATCGAAAATGGACGGGTCACCGGCGCGATTGTCGAACGCGGAGACCAGCAGGAAACAATCAGCGCGCGGCAGGCGGTGATATTGGCGACCGGCGGGTTCGAATGGAATGATGCACTGAAACATGCCTTTTTGCGCGGCCCGCTCGACGCGCCAGCCTCGCCGCCGACGAATAAGGGCGATGGCCTGAAAATGGCAATGGCAGCGGGCGCAAGCCTCGGCAATATGACCAGCGCCTGGTGGGTGCCGACCCTCGCCGTGCCGGAGTCCGAGTGGCAGAGCGGCGAGGTCCGCAATATGCCGGTGCTGATCGAACGGACCCTGCCGCACGGCCTGTTGGTCAACCGCGATGGCCAAAGATTCTGCAACGAAGCGGCCAATTATTCGGCGCTGGCCGGTGCCTTCCATGCATTTGAACCGGCGACCTATGACTATCCCAACCTGCCCGCCTATCTGGTGTTCGATTCGCACTATCGGGAGCGCTATCCGCTGGCCTCGTTCATGCCCGGCACGCCGCTGCCGGAATGGGTGGCACAGGCGGATACGCTTGAGGAACTGGCGACGAAAATCGGTGTCGACAGAGAAAATCTCCCGGCAACGGTCAACCGGTTCAATGATCTGGCCGAGCGACTGGATGATCAGGATTTTGCCCGCGGCAAGACCGACTATGACCGTTTCTACGGTGACCGGTCTCGCGAGGGTGCGGGGGCGACTCTGGGTGCGCTGACCAAGGCTCCCTTTTACGCGGTGGAAATCAAAATGGGCGCGCTCGGCACCAATGGCGGTCCGAAAACCAATGCGCAGGCACAGATTCTCGATGTCGATGGCGAACCGATTGCCGGACTGTTCGGGGCGGGCAATGTGATCAGCGCGCCAACCGGCAGCGTCTATGCCGGCGCCGGCGGCACTTTGGGGCCCGCACTGACATTTGGCTATATCGCTGGCCGGGCAGCGGCCCAGCGGATCAATCAATGACCGACAAGATCAAGGGGATGAAATAATGGCTATTCTGGATCAATTCAAACTGGACGGCACCGTTGCCGTCGTCACCGGCGCCGGCAAGGGAATCGGGCGGGCGATTGCGCTCGGACTGGCCGAGGCGGGCGCGGATGTCGCGGTGGCGGCGCGCTCCGCCGATGATCTGGAAAAGGTTGCCGCAGAAATTCGCGCATTGGGTCGCCGCGCGATCGCGGTTCCGACCGATGTGACCAGCCGTATCGCGCTGGAAAATCTCGCCAGCCGCGCGGTCGAGGAACTGGGTCGCCTGAGCATCTGGGTCAGCAATGCCGGCGGCCTGCCCGATGGCACGCCCCGCTATCTGACCCGCACGCCGGAAGAAAGCTGGGACGCACAGATTGAACTCAATCTGAAAAGCGTGTGGATGGGCGCCGTCGCAGCGGCCAAGCATATGGCCGATGATGGCGGCGCGATTATCAATATATCCTCGCGCGCGGCGATGGGCGGGCAAGTCAAGAACGGCCCCTATGGCGCGTCAAAAGCGGCGGTGAACAGCCTGACCGCAAGCCTGTCGCTCGAACTGGCGCCGAAGATTCGGGTCAACGCGGTAGCGCCGGGTCCGATCCCGACCGAAAATTTTGACGAATCCATGGGCATCGATTCCGACGAGAAGCGCGAGTCCTTGCTCAAGCAGTTTCAGATCCCGCTGGCCCGTTTTGGCCGGGAAGAGGATATTGCCGCGGCGGTGGTCTATATGGCTTCACCGGCGTCGAGCTGGGTGACCGGACAATGTCTCTATGTCACAGGAGGCAAGTGAACCGCCAGGCCCTAGGCCTGCTGGCGCTTCATCCACACCCAGACCCGCCAATAATGAAAGCCCGCCCATAGGTTGAACAAGGCAAGCACCATCAGCGCCTGCTGCAGCGCGCTCGCTTCGAGTGCGCTGTTGCCGCCGGCAAAATAATCCGACAGGCCGCCGACAAAAACCGGGCCGATGCCCAGTCCGATCAGGCCGGCTAGCATCAAATATATCGCAACCGCCATCGCCCGGGTTCGGTCGCTGGCCAAGGTCTGGACGGCGGCGAAGCTGGGACCAAAATAGAAGGTCGCGGCAAAGGTCGGAAATCCGAGCAGGGCAATCGCAACATTGGCATTATCGGCATAGATGGCGGCAATCATGCCGGGGCCCGCGAGAACCAGAACCAGTCCGCTGACCAGCAGTGGCAAGGCCGGATCGCGCTTGCCGATAATATCGCCGACCTTGCCGCCAAACCAGGCCCCGAAACCGCCGGCTATCCCGACCATCACGCCCAGTTTCCAGCCAAGCTCGCCATAGTTCATGCCGTGCACCCGGACGAACAGGCCCCCGTAGAAGCTGGCCAGACCATAAGAGACAAATTGTACCAGCACCCCGGCTGCAACGAGATGCCAATAAGCCGGTTTGCGCGACAGTTCGAGCAAGGCTGCGCGCAAGGTCATCTCGCCGGCCGCAGGCTGGAAGGCCTTGGCCAGACTGACCTTGCCGCGCGGATCGGGCACGGTGAACCAGATCACCACGGCAATGATTATTCCTGGCAAACCGGCCAGCAGAAACGCCGCCCGCCAGCTGAATATTTCGGTGATATAGCCGCCTCCGGCATAAGCCAGAAACGCGCCGACCGGCACCGCTGCACCCATGATCCCGAGCGCACCGGCCCGGCGTTCGGGTGGAAACAGGTCGGCGATCAGGCTATGCGATGCAGGTGCTGATCCCGCTTCGCCAATACCAACCCCGACGCGCGCCAGGAACAGCTGGACAAAATTGCCTGCCAGACCGCACAGCACGGTCATCAGGGACCAGACGGCAATCGCAATGGCGATAATCCGGCTGCGGTTCCAGCGATCCGCCAGCGCCGCCAGTGGTATTGCCAGCGTCGTATAGAAAATCGCAAAGGACAGGCCGGTCATCAGGCCAAGCTGCGTATCAGAAAGCCCCAGATCGCGTTTGATCGGCTCGGCGACAATCGAGATCACCTGTCGGTCGAGAAAATTGAGCATGGTGACGACGAACAGCACGGCAAGCGCATAATTGGCGCGACGCCGCGACGCAGCTACAGAATCTGCCTTATTCTCGATGCCCTCGTTGGGGCGAATATCCTCTGCCATGTCCAAGCTATGACAGGATTATTTTACTCCCGGCACCCTTTGTTTAGCTAGGGCCGGTCATCCGCCTGGTCAGAGCGATTGCCCGTCGTCGACAATGATATCCGATCCTGTCACCATCCGCGACGCGTCGGAAGCAAAATAGAGCATCATCGGATCGAGCGATTCGATATCCTGCAACCGGCGGCGATGGAAACTGGCGATCTGCGCTTCGCCGCCTGCGGTTTCATACCAGTCACCCTGGATTTCGGTCGGGATATAGCCGGGGTGAATGGTGTTCACATTGACTCCCATCCGCACCCATTCGCGCGCCAGATTGCGGCCGAGATGAGTGACCCCTGCCTTGCTGGCGGCATAAGCGCTGTCGCCTTCGCCGGTCAGCCGCGAGGTGATCGAACCGATGATCACGATCCGGCCATTTTCCTTGTCCCGGCTGCCGCTGGCAATCAGGCGCCTGGCACCTTCGCGGGCGACCAGATAGACGCCCTTGAAATTGGTGTCGAGCAGGGTCTGCAACCGGTCTGCCGGCACCTCGGTTGACCGCCCGGTCGCGGCGACACCGGCATTCGCGACAATCGAATCGACTGTCCCGAAACTTGCTTCCGCCGCATCATAGGCTGCGATGATCGAAGCTTCATCGGTGACATCAAGCGGAACAGCGAGCGCTTTGCCCCCGGCATCAATAATTTCTTTTGCCAAAGCATCTGTCCGGTCGGTTCGCCGGGCCCCCAGAACGACATTGGCACCCGCCGCTGCGAAAAGCTTGGCGAAACGCGCACCAAAACCCGATGAGGCACCGGCGATCAGCGCGGTGCGGCCTGCGAGGGAAAAGGGAATATCCATAATGTCTCTGCTCCGGGGTAGATTGTGCAACAAGCTCTAGACGATCTCGAAATGCTCGGCCAATAGTCAATTGCATAGGAGAAGATCATGATCGATACGTCCCTCGACTTTACCGGCAAAACCGTCTGCATCATCGGCGGCTCGAGCGGGATCGGCAATGCCACGGCGCAGGCCTTTCGCGGCTGCGGGGCCGAGGTCCATGTCACCGGCACCCGGGCCAGCGAAGCAGATTATGCTGCTGACGCGGGCTCTGATCTGGCAGGCCTGACCTTTCATCAGCTCGACGCCGCCGATGATTCCGCGATCATCGCCTTGCGGCAGAAATTCGAGCAGATGGATGTGCTGATCTGCTCGCAGGGCATGGTGCTGTACAAGCGGGCCGAATTTGAACCGGAAAATTTCGCCAAGGTGGTTCAGGTCAATCTCAACAGCCTGATGACCTGCGCCGGACAATTTTACGATTTGCTGAAACAGGCCAAGGGCTCGCTGATCATCGTCAGCTCGACCGCTGCCTTCCATGCCACGGTCGGCAATCCCGGTTACAATGCCTCCAAGGCGGGCGCGGCGGGACTGACGCGGACTTTGGGCAAGGCCTGGGCCCCCGACGGCATCCGGGTCAACGGCATCGCACCGGGCCTGATCGCGACCAAGATGACCAAGGTGACGACGGACAATCCCAAACGCCGCGAAGCCACCATCCAGTCGATACCGCTGGGCAGAATAGGTGATCCCGATGACATGGCAGGGCTTTCGCTGTTTCTGGCGTCGCCGCTTTCCAACTATATCGTCGGCCAGACCATCATCGCCGATGGCGGCTTGCTGCTTTAGTTCAGGCGGGGGCGTGAGCGGGGGCGAGCTCCGCGTTCACCGCCTTGCCGGTCCACCAGAACAGGAAGCTTGCCATGGTCAGGCTCACCACCACGGTCGCAATCACCGCATAGTTGAGCGACATGCTGCCATAAGCGTCGGCCCAATTGTCGCTCATCAGGCCGATCAATGCCGGTCCGATACCATAGCCGAGCAGGTTGATCGACAGGCTGCTGATCGAGGAGGCGGTGCCGCGTTCGGTCGGCATGACCGCCGATTGGACCATCGAGATGGCCGCGCCCTGGGTGGACACCAGCAAGACATAGCCGCAGATGTACAGCGCGAGGGTCATTTCCAGGCTGGCCGACAGCAGGCAGAAGGTCCAGAATGGCAAGACCATCAGCACCGCCAGCGCGCAATAATATGGCCGCCATCGGGGATTTTTCCGGGCGAGAAAATCTGCCAGATAGCCACCCAATATCATTCCGGGAACACCACCCGCAAACAACACCGCACCAAGATAAACGCCAACCTCCCCGGTGGTAACATCAAAATTGCGAATCAATGTCGGGGCCAGCCAAATCGCGAAGGCAAAGGAGGGAATATTGGTGAAGCTATTGGCGAGAACCACGCGGACAAAGACGCTGTTGGTCCACAGCGACCGCATCGTGATCATGAACGGTTGCTGCTTATCCGCACCGGTTTTCTGCGCATCTTGCGGATAAAAGCGGCCGCGTTTTGGCTCGCGGACGGTGAGATAGAGGATGATTCCCAGCAATACCCCCGGAAGGCCCAAAATCACAAAGGTCCACCGCCAGCCATAAGCCTCTGCCACCAGTCCACCGGCGGCATAGCCAAGCACAGGGCCCAGCACCGCGCCGACGGCAAATATGCCCATGGCGCGAGACAATTCATGCGGCGCAAAATAATCGGTGATGATCGAGACCGACGGCGGGCCGCCGCCGGCTTCCCCCACGCCAACGCCGAGGCGGGCGAGCAGCAATGTCCAGAAACCCAGGGCGGCACCACATAGCGCCGACATCAGACTCCACAGAGACAGGGAAATGGCCACCATCGTCCTGCGATTGGCGCGATCTGCCAGCCGTCCGGCCGGAACCCCCAATATCAGATAGAAGACGGTGAACGCCGTGCCGGCGAGCAGGCCGATCTGCGTGTCGCTCAAGACAAATTCCGCCTTGATGTCCTCGATCACGATCGACATCACCAGACGGTCGGCGATGTTGAACATGAAGGTCAGCATCAACATGACCAGCACATAATAGCGATAGACACCGCCAGAGGCCGAGCCGGATTTTATCTTCATCTGCATCCTCTCCAAAGGATGACACTGGCCTAGCGCGAAAAAGGGGACAGAGCCAGACAGGCTCCGTCCCCTTAATTGATAGGGTCATATTCGTCATGCTGAACTCGATTCAGCATCCAGAACCAAGATCGCGACCCTTGCGCGCTATCGCTCTGTATCCCGGATCAAGTCCGGGATGACGAGTTTTGTCTAACCAGCAGCCAGCGCAATATGCCGCCGCATATGATGATCGACGCTGCCGAACTCGCCTTCGATGATCGACAGACGCTTGAAATAGCTGCCCACTGCAAGCTCGTCGGTCATGCCCATGCCGCCATGGGTCTGGATTGCCGACTGGCCGATAAAACGCGCCGCCTGGCCGATGCGGACCTTGGCTGCGGAGACGTTTTTCTTGCGCGTCGCGTCATCTTCATCGAGCTTGATCGTCGCGAGATAGCACATCGACACCGACTGCTCATATTCCATCAGCATGTCCGCCATGCGGTGCTGCAGCACCTGGAAGGAGCCGATCGGCACACCGAATTGCTTGCGCTGGCGCGAATAGTCGAGCGTGGTATCGTTGGTCACCTTCATCGCACCAACCGCTTCGGCGCAGACCGCGGCGGTGGCTTCGTCGACCACTTTCTCGATCAGCGGCAGCGCACTGTCGGCGTCACCGATCAGGGCGTCGCCCGAGAGTTTGACATTTTCGAAATAGACTTCCGAAGCGCGGCGGCCATCGACTGTGCCATAGTCGCGCGTGCTCACACCCTGGGCATCCTTGGAAACGATAAAGACGGAAACACCATCCTTGTCGCTCTGCCCGCCCGAAGTGCGTGCGGTGACGACAAAATGGGTTGCCCATGGCGCGCCGATGACGACAGCCTTGTGACCATTCAGCACATAATCGCTGCCATCGGCCTTGGCCGTGGTTTCCAGATTGGCCAGATCATAGCGGCCGCGCGGTTCGGCATAGGCAAAGGCAAAGACCATCTCGCCGGAAATAATCCCGCCGATATATTCTTCGCGCTGCGCTGTGCTGCCGCCATGTTTCAGAAAACCGCCAGCGCAGACCACACTCGGAATGAACGGTTCGACCGCAAGGCCCTTGCCGAATTCTTCCATGATGATCATTGCTTCGGTGGCGCCGCCAAATCCGCCATCTTCTTCCGAAAATGGCGCGGCCAGCATGCCAAGCTCGGCCAGCTGTGACCAAAGCTCCGGCCGCCAGCCGGATTCGCTTGCGATCACGCTGCGCCGCGTATCCCAGTCATATTGTTCACGGATCAGGCGCGAAATTCCGTCGCGCACCATATTTTGTTCGTCGGTAAAATCGAAATCCATTTTGGTTCCCCTGTATCGGTCCGGTTAAAGGCCGAGGATCATTTTGGTGATGATATTGCGCTGGATCTCGTTGGACCCGCCGTAGATCGACGTCTTGCGCATGTTGAAATAGGTCGGTGCCGCATGATGGGCATAGTCCGGACCAATCGGGAAGTCGTTCGACCCGTCATCCGGAAAGCTGCGGAAATCGGGCGTGCCATAATGGCCGACCGCTTCCAGCGTCAGCTCGGTCAGACGCTGCTGAACTTCCGTGCCCTTGACCTTCAGCAGGGAACTTTCCGGTCCCGGTCCCTTGCCGGCCTGTTCGCCTGCCAGGGTTCTCAGTTCGGTTATTTCCAGAGCCGAAAGGTCGATCTCCAGCTGGCTGATCTTCTGAGCAAAACCCATATCCTCGATCAGTGGCTTGCCATCGAGCAATTCGGAAGCTGCAATTTCCTTGAGCTGTTCGATACCGCGCTTGGAACGCGCCACCCCGGCAATGCCGGAGCGTTCGTGAGCGAGCAGGAACTTGGCATAGGTCCAGCCCTTATTCTCTTCGCCGATCAAATTGGTCGCGGGAACGCGGACATCGGTCAGCCACACTTCGTTGACTTCATAGCCACCGTCGATCAGCTTGATTGGGCGGACTTCGATCCCCGGTGTCTTCATGTCGACGAGAATGAAACTGATGCCCATTTGCGGCTTGGGCGCGTCCGGGTCGGTGCGGCAGAGGAAGAATCCCCAGTCGGCATGCTGCGCCAGCGTCGTCCAGGTTTTCTGGCCGTTGAGGATATAATCGTCACCGTCCCGCACCGCTGTGGTTTTCAGCGAGGCCAGATCGGAACCGGCACCGGGTTCCGAATAGCCCTGACACCACCACACTTCACCCGAACGGATGCCGGGCAGATGCTGTGCTTTCTGTTCTTCATTGCCGAATGTGTAAATCACCGGCGCGACCATCGCGACGCCAAAGGGCAGAGGCATGACGGTGTTTTTCCGCGCATTTTCTTCCGACCAGATATAGCGCTGCGTTGGCGTCCAGTCGGTGCCGCCATATTCCGTTGGCCAGGCCGGAACCGACCAGCCCTTTTTGCCGAGAATCTTGTGCCAGGCGACCATGTCCTGCGGACTCAGGTCATCCTGCACGCCACGAGTCCCGATATTTTGCGGATAATTATTTTCAATAAATTCACGCACTTCAGCGCGAAAGGCTTTTTCTTCTTCGGTGAATTCCAGATTCATGGGAGTGCTCCTTGGTCACAATTTGCCCGGACTATAGGCTGTAAACCGCCGGAAACAAGCATTTAACCGAGCAATTAAGCTGACGCTACGGCAAGCACGGATCGGCGCTATCCGCGATCCTGCATCCGCCTACTCATTCGTGAGGAGAATGCTTGTCCTTGCGCCGCTTGCCGAATCTCATGCTGCGCTCCAGCCGCGCCCGCAGGGCGGTATAATAAGCTTCCAGAAAAGCCCGCTCGTCGCCGCTGCCCGGTTCCCAGCCGATTTTCTGGCAGATCGACGCGGCCACCTTTTGCAGCGCGTCATCCTGATCGATGCGCAGGACATTTTCCAATGTCTGCAATTCATATTCGCCATAGACCGACAGGTCTGCATCGGAAAATTGATAGCGCGCGATCGGTGTGGCCCCGTCCGGCGCGATCGCCGAAGGTGCGACAATATCGCCGAGATTCTTTTTCACATTCTGGATCACCCAGGTGCCGGCGATCACGTCACCGCCGCGCAGCCGGTCCTTGTTGAACAAGGGAAAGAGCAGAAACATCAGCACCCAGAGAAAGCCCGCCCAGGCGGTCAGGCCGGACATCGTCCCACTGGCTTCAACGGAGGACAAAAACACCAGCGGCAGGAAAAGTTCGACATCGCGCACGATGTTGCGCGCAATCACCGCTTCGGCGGTCAGCCGTCCGCCGTCCCGCGCCGCCACCCGGATGCCGACGGCCCGTTTTCCCCATGTCGCCGCCCGATCGCCCAGTTCGAAATAGAGAAAATAGGCGTTGCGGAACAGAAATACGGAAATGATCCAGAGGACAGCCAGAAATTGCAGCGGACCATTGGCATTTTGCAGATTGCCTCCCAGTGCGACCCCGAAAGCCCATAGAAGGGCCAGACCAGCGATGGTCACCAATATGATCAGTCCCAGGATAATGACAATGTCGAGCAGCAACGCACCCGCCCGCGCTCCCGCAGCCGCGACCGTCACATTGAGCGGCACCCCTTCCGGCGTGACCAGGATTCGGTCAAATTTCGGATTGGCGGATTGCCGGATCCATGGCTCGACGGCGCTGCCATCGCTCATGCGCCGGGCCTCCGGCTTTTCCGGCCAAAGCCGATGAAATAGAGCAGCCACAAGAGCAACATGCCGCCGCCCACTGCAAAGCGACCCGCCGTATTGTCGACCAGTTGCCGGGCAAAGCCTTCGAGCAAGCCAGCGCAGATCAGCATCACGATCACGCCGACCATGACCAGAGCGGCCCGCTTGCCGGCATCGCTGGCCGCCTTGAGATGCGAGCGGGTGCCGGGGAAGGCGATCGACCTACCAACATGGACCCCCGCTGCACCGGCGAGCAGGATCGCGAACAGCTCGGTGGTGCCGTGAATCGAAAGCCAGCCGACAAATTCGGTCGTCAGCCCCCGTTGCGCAAACACCCAGAGCATCGCGCCGAGCAGCGCCATATTGTGGATCAGCAGCAAGATGCTGGGGATGGCAAAGGCAAAGCCGAGCGCAAAGGCGAGAATCGCGACCTGCGCATTATTGCTGAATAGAAAGGCGGCGAACACCCCCAGGCCGTCGCCATCCTGCCCGCCAAAAAGCGTGCCGCGCAACGCTGCTTCACTCGCGCCCGGCACCCGGACATCGGAAAAATTGCCCGGCACCAGCGCGTAGAACCAGTCACTGTCGCCCGCGACCAATATATAGCCAATCAGGGCTCCCGCGATCATCACCGACAGGGCAATCCAGATATCATATCGGATCGCCCGGACCGCCCGGCTCCAGCCACCGCCAAAAAAGCTGCCGAGCCAGCGACCGAAGCTGGTCTGGGTGCCATAGACCAGAAAATAAGCGCGCAGCGCCAGCCCCTCGAGATAATCAATCAGACCGGCGTCGAGCGAATTTTCCCGGGCAATCGACAGGCTGGACAGCAACGTCCGGTACAAGGTGGGCAGGGCCAGCACATCGTCATCCGACAGCCGCCGGGACTTGCCCTTCTCCATTTTGGTGACCATCGCTTCCAGCCGGATCCAGTCCGCTTCCCGTTCCAGCCGGAAACGGTCGCTGCGCAGCACTGCTGCGCTCAATATCTGCTCCGTGCTCACAGACTGCCCCGCCTTTTTATATTGAGATAGGAGTTGATCAGGCGCGTGCCGATATCCTGATGCGCGCCTTCGATCACATCAATGCCCATATGCCGGAGCTTGGTCACCACCAGTTTTTTCTGGGCGAGCAGATTCTGGGCGGTCACCGCTCGCGCGACATCTTCGGCGCTTTCGGGGGATGTATCGATGATCGAGGTCAGTTCCCGGTCCTCGAGAACCACGAACAGCACCAGATGCTTGTCGATCAACCGTCCCGCCGCTTCCAGCATCAGATCGGCTGCGGTCGGATCGGTGAAATCGGTGAAAATGATGATCAGCGAGCGCCGCTGCAGCCGGCTTTGCAAAGTCGACAGCGCCAATGTATAATTGCTCTCCTGATGCCGATAGTCGATGGTCGCGGCTTCCTGCTGCAGCCGGAAAAAATTGCGGCTGCCCGAGAGAAAGGGCGTCGACAATTCCGGTTTGGCGGCAAAGCTGAACAGGCTGGTGCGATCGCCTGCCTTGAGCGTGATATAGGCGGTCAGCAGCGCCGCCGACACGGCCCGGTCGATCCGCGGCAGGCCATCAATCGGCTCGCACATGGCCGAACCGCAATCCAGCGCGAAGATGATCTGGTTGTTCCGCTCGGCGTCATATTCCTTGGCCAGCAATTTGCTGTGCCGCGCCGATCCCTTCCAGTCGATGCTGCGCCGGTCCATGCCCGGCTGATATTCGGCCAAAGCTTCAAATTCGCTGCCTTCACCCCTGATTTTCCGGGCAAGCAGGCCGAAGACGGAATCGCGCAGGAACATTTGCACCGTCGGACTGCGCACCGCCGAAATATTCGGCATCACCGCCACGCTCTGCCCGCTCTGTTTCTGAATCTGTCGCCACGCCAGACCCAGCGGCCCTTTCCATCGCAGCCACAATCTGCCGATCTCGCCGATCCCGCGCCGCACCGGAATGATGGTGGCCTGGCCGGAAAATGCGTCCTTTGCGGCCGTGCTGCGTTCGAGCGAGAAGGCAACCGTCCCCTGTTCCGCCAGCCGATCGTCCAGCCCGAGATTGCCAGATACGCTGCGCGGGGCGATCCTGCCGGAGAATATCGCCTCCAGCCCCAATATCATCGGTGCGCCGATTTCGGTGCTATTGGCGACCGACAGCTGCACCGCATTCGCCCTGGCAGCAACCAGACCGTCGAGCAGCAGGAGGAGCATGAGCATCAACGCCCAGGCCGCACCGATCGCCCATAGCGACGGGATGATCGCCGCCAGGATCGCGGCAATCGGCGCGCCCAGCGCAATCAGCCAGATGGCCCGTGCAGTGGGGTAAAAATTCAACGGGGTGCTTCCGTCCGTTCAACCAGTTCCGCAATGATGCTGTCGACCTGCCGGCCTTCAATCTCGGCTGCCGGAGACAATATCGTCCGGTGGCGCAACACCGACGGCGCCAGCGTCTTCACATCATCGGGAATCACATAGTCACGCCCGGAAATCGCTGCCCGCGCCCGCGCGGCATTGGCCAGCATGATCGCGGCGCGCGGGCTGGCGCCATTTTCCAGATCGGCGGTTTCGCGGGTCGCCCGGATCAGGCGCACGACATAGTCGACCACATCCTCGACCAGTTTCACCGACTGCACCGTCTCGGTCGCGGCGGTCAGGGTCGCGCTATCAACCTGTTTTTCTATGCCAAAATCCTTTGGCACCGGCGCGCCGATGCGCTCACCATATTGGCTGACGATCCGTTTTTCTTCTTCTGCATCGGGATATTCGACCAGCAGCTTGAACAGGAACCGGTCGAGCTGCGCCTCGGGCAAAGGATAGACGCCCTGCTACTCGATCGGATTCTGGGTGGCGACGACCATGAAGCGCGGACTCAGTGCATGAGTCTCGCCATCGATGGTCACCGACCGTTCCTGCATCGCCTCCAGCATCGCCGCCTGCGTCTTCGGCGGGGTGCGGTTGATTTCATCGGCGAGCAACAGGTCGCAGAAAATCGGGCCGCGAGTCAGGGTGAAATTGCTGGTCTGGAAGTTGAACAGATTGGATCCGATAATGTCGCCGGGCATCAGGTCGGGAGTGAACTGGATGCGGCCGAAATCAAGGCCGAGGGTGGCGGAAAAACATTGCGCCAGAAAAGTCTTGGCCGTCCCCGGTGGCCCTTCGAGCAGCACATGGCCGGACGAAAACAGCGCAATCAGCAGATGGTCGACAATCTCCTCCTGCCCGATAATGGCCTTGGCCACCTGTCCGCGGATATTGTCTGCCAGCGTCTTCAGTTCGTCGATGTTCATCCGATAAATTCCTTTTTCCAGGCGTGGAGGGCTGCGGCCCCGTCGGCGATTTCCCGCGGTTTGCGGGCGCGAACCAGCTGGTCGTACAAGGCAAGGAAACGGTTGCCGCCACTCTCGCCAAGCGCATCCAGCTTCTGGTGGATTTCCTGTTCATTGGCCAGCGGGCTGATGCCGATTGCCGCAGCCGAATGGCCGCGGATCATGTCGGCATAAGGGTCGGTGACCAGATAGGCGCGCTGCATCCGGCTGATAAAGGCGGCGCTGTTGTTGACCAGGGCGGCTTTGCCAAAATCCATGCCGCGTTTGTCGACCACCGGCGGTCCGAAGCGGTTGAAGGCCATCCACGCCGCCGCCAGCGCCGCCGTGATCAGACAGATGGTAGCGGAAAGAAACGGCGGGGCAAAGGCCAGGGTCAGCAGGTTTTCCGCGCTGCCCAGGCCATTGAAGGTCAGATCGAATGTCACGCCTCCCTCGCTGGCCGTGGCCGCCGCCTTGATCAGCGCAAGCGCATGGCGCGCGGTCGACTTGTCGGCCATGCCGGCATTGTTGAGCAAGTCTGCGTCGGCGACGATCACCACCGGATAATAGGATTCATCTAATTCATCTGCATCGGTGATTTGCGATTCATCGAGGCGGCCGAGCTGCGCATAGACGCCGCCATCATCGAGATAGGCGACCAGTGCCCCCTTGGACGACGGTCCGCGCACAATGGTGCGGATAAAATCGCCCTTGATCGTGACCGGCCGTTCGGGTGTTTTCACCTGCGCGCCAACCGCCGAGGCCACTGATCGGCCCGGACGGACCTTATCATCGACAGTGATGCTGACGTCCGCCAGATCCTTCAGCATTTTAACGCCCGGTTCCCCGCCCCACAGGTCGCCGCGCATCATCCAGCCTTTTTGCAGCTTCTGGTCTTTGAAGACCTGCCATTTCGGCAATATGATCATCGTCGGCCCGGCATAGGCACGCTGCTGGATCACGGCATTTATATCTTCGGTCGGGGTAAACGGGCCGGGCGTCAAAATCAGCAGACCCGCATTGTCCATGCCCGCCGCGGAGCGCGAATATTGCACCGGCACGCCGGTTTTTTCGAGCAGATTGGCCAGCGCCTTGTAACCGACGATGCTGTTGGAGGCACCGTGCGCCTCGCCATTCTTGCCGGAGGCCAGCGGGTCGCCCATGCCCAGTCCATAGAGCAAGGCCACGAACGCCGCGAAGCTGACCGCGAACATGATCATGATGGTGGTTCGCTGGAACGGATTGGCCTGCATGCTCATGCTTTGGCCCCGCCCCGCCAGCTTTCGCTGAGCGCAAAGCCGGCATAGGCATCCCGCGATATCCGCCATCCGCTCTCGTCAATCGGCAAGGCTGCAAACAGGCCGCGCTCGACCTGCCCGGCAATCACCGCAAACATCGCGCGCGGGGCGTCCGGCAAATCGGCAAACCGCTCTATCTCGCGCGCTGTGCTGGATGGTCGCAGCAAGCGCGGGCGGCGTTGTTCGATATCGGCGATGCTGCGATGCAGCAGCAAGCGCACCGCCTGGTCAAACTGTCCGGTAGCGGCGAACGCCTCCGCCTCCGCCAGCAACGCGCGGGCAGCATCCGGTTGCGGTTGCCAGACTTGTTCGACTGGACGTTTCCGGCCGCGCCATTGTTCGACATAAGGCGCCAAAATTATCCAGACCAACGTCAGCACGCCCGCAGCCAGTGCCAGCAGCAGCAGGATCCGCAATATCGGCCATGCCGCCGCAAGCGCTTCCATCACCGGCGCGAGCAATTTGCCCAGCCATGCGAGGAAATCCAGCCACCATTCCGGCGATTCCGGCGGTTTGGGTGCAGGGGTCGGGGTGAACTGGATATTCGCATCGGCACGGACGTCGTTCCAGGCAGTGTTGAAAGAAGCGGTGTTACTGTCACCCTGTACTTTTGCGTCCGTTGCCACCGTGAAGATGTCGCAGAAACAAACGGATCGGGCAAGGGCGAAGATCGTCCTTTTGTTGGGCTTTACCTCAAGTGTAATTTATGACAATTTGATCCCGCATCAATAAAATGGGGGTTTGAGATGGCAGACACAGCAGAGCATTTGGATATTGGCCGGGTACTCAACAACACTTTTGGAGTGATCAAGCGCAATCCGCTGATCTTCCTCGGCCTTTCCTTCTTGCTCGTCGCTCTGCCACAGGCTTTCATTCAATTGGCAACCGGTACATCGGCGACAGGCAGCGATGCGAACGCGATGATGGAAATGTTCAGTTCCCCGTCCATGATTGCAGCGGCGGCTGGCGGATGGCTGTTGTTCATCATATTTTCGGTTTTGCTGCAGGCGACGTTCATCATCGCCACGGTCAAGGACCTCAATGGACAACAGATCAGCCTGGGCGAATGTGTCGGCCAGGCGATCGGCAAAATATTGCCCCTGATCGGTCTGGGCATATTGATGACATTGGGCATAGCTCTGGGCATGATATTGCTTGTCATACCGGGCCTTATTCTGGCGCTGATGTGGATTGTTGCCTCGCCAGTGATGATGGCTGAAGACAAAGGGATTATCGATTCCCTGAAGCGCAGTGCGGAATTGACCAAGGGATCCAAACGCTGGATTGTGCTTTTGTTTGTGGTTTACATAATTATCACGATGATTCTCGGCCTTTTCATGATCCCTTTCGCCTTTGCCGGCACCACAGCCATCATGCTCGTTGGATTGGTCATCAACACGCTTACCGGCGCGATACAGGGAACCGGCATTGCTGCGGTCTATGTTGATCTTCGCATAGCAAAAGAGGGCGGCAATACCGACGCGCTGGCCGACATATTTGCCTGAATTGAATAATCGGCGCGCACCAGCCAACAGGCTTGTTGGCATATGAGGCATACCTGCCTATAAGTTTCAAATCGCTATTCAATCATCCGGGTGAAACTTCCATGATCAAGCTCAACGTCAACGGCCAGGCCAAAGAGGTCGATGTTGACCCGGCGACACCGATATTGTGGGTCGTGCGGGAAAATCTGAAAATGCCCGGCACCAAATTCGGCTGCGGCATCGCCCAATGCGGAGCGTGCACCGTGCATCTCGATGGCCAACCGATCCGCAGCTGTTCGACGCCGATTTCTGCCGCCGAAGGCAAGGCGATCACGACGATCGAAGGCATTGCCGGTGAAGACGGCACTTTGCACAAGGTCCAGCAGGCCTGGATCGCAGCCCAGGTGCCGCAATGCGGCTATTGCCAGTCGGGCCAGATCATGGCGGCGACCGCGCTGCTGGAGAAAAACCCCCAGCCGACCGATGCGCAGATTGATGCGGCAATGGCCGGCAATGTCTGCCGCTGCGGCATGTACAACCGGATTCGCCAGGCGATCAAGGCAGCAGCCGGGCAGCCGACCGCGCAGGAGACGGTGGCATGAGCAAGACAGCGAACGACAGGTCCGCGAAAAAGGGCAAATGGACTCGCCGCGCCTTTATCGGTGCGGGCGTGGTTGCCGGCAGCGCGCTGGTGGTTGGCGTCGCCGTGCGTCAGGGCAATCCGATCGACCGGCTGAGTCCGCTGCTGACCAATGGCGAGGATGAGCAATTGCTCAATGCCTGGGTCAAGGTTGATGCCAACAATATCGTCACCGCCGTCATCCCGCATGTCGAAATGGGGCAGGGCGTCTATACCGCGCTGGCCCAGATGCTGGCGGACGAGATGGATGCCGACTGGAACAAGGTGCAGATTCTCGAAGCGCCCGCCGACATGCAATATGTCTCCGATTCGATCGCCCGCGATTTTCTGGCTCCCAATCTCGAAGTTCCGGCAATATTCGAACCGACGGTCGCCGGCGGCATATTGGAACTGGCGCAGGCCATGGGTCTGCAATTTACCGGCGGCAGCTATTCGGTGCGCGCCACCGGCCAGCGGGCGATGCGCACCGCCGGTGCCGCCGCCCGCGAAATGCTGGTCGCTGCAGCGGCGAGCGAATGGCAGGTTCCAGCTAGCGAGATCACCACTGCGGACAGCATGATTTTGCATGCCAAGAGCGGCAAGTCCGAAACATTCGCGAAATTTGCCCTGGCCGCAGCGGAGCAAAGCCTGCCCGCCAAGCCAAAGCTCAAATCGCCGGAAAATTACAAGATCATGGGCCAGCCGAAGGCACGTCATGATATTCCGGAAAAGGTCGATGGCAGTGCGGTGTTCGGCATTGATGCCGATGTGCCGGGGATGAAATATGCGGCGGTCAAAGCCGCTCCGGTCACAGGCGCAACGGTCACATCAATGGATGCAACCGCCGCCAAGAGCATGCCGGGCGTGCTGCAGATTCTCAACATGGGCGATTTTGTCGCCGTGGTTGCCGATGGCTATTGGCAGGCCCAGCAGGCGCTGAACAGCATCACCGCCCAATATAGCAAAACCAAAGCCGACGACCTTGATCTGGACGCGATCTTCGCCCGCTACACCAGCGCTCTCGACGAAGCCGGCGAGGACGGCGGCGATATGGAAACCGAGGAAGGCGATGTCGCCAAGAGCTTTGCTGGAGCGGCGACCAAGGTCGAAGCCGAGTATAAAGTACCATTCCTCGCCCATGCGACGATGGAACCGATGAACTGTACCGCCTGGGTGCGCGATGGCAAATGCGACGTCTGGTCGGGCCATCAGGCGCCGGTCAATGCGCGCCAGGCGGCGGCTGATGCTGCTGGTCTCGCGTTCGAAGATGTGACCTATCACAACGCCTATCTCGGCGGCGGTTTTGGACGCCGGTCGGAAAGCGACGCTGTCATGATGGCGACACGGATCGCCAAGGCCACCGGCTATCCGGTCAAGATGATCTGGTCGCGGGAAGAAGACACGGCGCAGGATTTTTACCGCCCGTCGGCGACCAGTCGCTTCCGCGGCGGGCTCGACAAGGATGGCAAGGCGATCAGCTGGGACAATATCCACACCCACCTGTTCGATCCCGCAGACGCGCCAACCATACCCTATTACAACATCGCCAGTCACAAGATTCGCAAGGTCGATGTGCCGATGCATCTGCGCTTTGGCCCCTGGCGTTCGGTCGATCACAGCCAGCACGGTTTCTTCATCGAATCCTTTGTCGATGAAATGGCCCATGCCGCTGGCAAGGATGGCTATGCTTTCCGCCGCGAATTGCTGGCCGGATCACCGCGCCATTTGAAAGTGCTCGACACCGCCGCGAAAATGTCCGGCTGGGGCACGGAACTGCCCGAAAAACATGGCCGGGGGATCGCCTTTGTGCCATCCTTCGGGTCGATTGTCGCACAGGTTGCCGAAGTCGACATGAGCGGACCCAAACCGAAGGTTACCAAAGTCTATGTTGCCGCTGATCCCGGCTTTGTTGTCAATCCCGACGGCTTTACCGCACAGATGGAAAGCGCGATTGTCTATGGCCTGACCGCAGCACTCTATGGCGAGATCACGCTCAAGAATGGCGCGGTCGAGCAAAGCAATTTCCAAGACTATCTCATGCTCCGGATCGACGAAATGCCCGCAGTCGAAGTGGCGCTGATCAATGGCGATCACAAGCATCTCGGCGGTGGTGGTGAACCCGGTCTGCCGCCGATTGCGCCCGCCGTCACCAACGCGATTTTTGCCGCCACCGGTACGCGAATTCGCGAACTGCCGATATCCAAGCATGATTTTGCCTGACCGGAGACCTGAAATGCTGAAATTGATACGTGTGATCACCCTGTCTCCGCTGCTCGTGCTGACCGCTTGCGGTGCCGATCCGGCACCCGGGCCGGTAGAGCAGATCATCGTCCGCGAACCGGGAGCCGCGCCCGTGAAAATTGCCGCTGCCGCTGTCGCCAGCGATCCGGCAAGCGCGCTGATCACCGAAGGGAAAGCGGCTTTCGCCAATTGCTCTGCTTGCCATGCCATCGAGCAGGGCGCGCCCAATGGGGCTGGTCCCAATCTGTTCGGGATCGTCGGCAAGGCAGCCGGAGCGGTCGCAGGCTTTGCCTATTCGGATGCCCTGAAATCATCGGGCATCACCTGGACCGCGGCGGAACTCGATAGCTATATCGCCAATCCAGCCGCGAAAATTCCGGGCACGACGATGGTCGCCGGGGCGATTGCGGATCCGGCAAAAAGACAGGCGGTCATCGCCTATCTCGAGAGCACTGCCGCCAATTGAGCGCCCATTGAACAGGGACTCCGGCATCCTGCTGGCGCTGCTGGCGGCCGGACAATCGCGCAGATTTGGCGATTCCGACAAGCTGAGCGCATGGCTCGGCGACAAGATGCTCGGCCTGCACGCGGCCGAAACCGGTGCGGCCATGTCCTTCTCGCACAAACTGGTGATCGCTTCGCCAGAGCATGACTGGGCCGGGCAATGGAGCAATCTGGGGTACCGGGTGATCGCCAATGAGGATGCCGCGCTGGGTCAGGCAACTTCTGTCCGGCTCGCCGCTGCTCACGCCATCGAAGCGGGGGCCAGTGCGCTGTGCATCCTGCTGGCCGACATGCCCTTTGTGACCCGCGATCATATCGACAGGTTGATCGCTGCGTTCGAGCAGTCGGGTGGCACTGTCGCCTCCGCCCGCAACGGGCAAGCCATGCCGCCGGCCATTTTTTCTTTCGATGCGCTGGAAAGGCTGATGGCTTTGGAAGGCGATTCCGGTGCTAGAACATTGCTGGCGGAAGCCCATCTGGTCGCGGGCGCCGATCCTGTTCTGATGGATATTGATACTATGGAAGACCTGGCTCACGCCAATATTCTATATAATCAATTCAGATAATCATTGGTCGAACAGCGGGGCCGCTTCGGCCAGGAACACATCCTGTCTTGCCGCCAATGCTTCCACGATCTTGTACTTGTGCCATGCACCGAACAGGATCAGGATGCGTTTTTCCTGCCCCGTCACGGCATCCAGCGCGGCATTGATATTGGCGAGATGCGCAGCATTGATCGCGCGCCAGCCGCCGGCACCAAGATCTTTCCCGAACAGCCGCTCGTAGCTCTCCTGTCGGGCCTTGACCGCTTCATCAGAAGCTTGCGAATGAATGAAATCCGGATCATCCGAATGGCCCGAAACCGCCTTGCCATAAAGCTGGATGGCTGCCTGATAGGCCAACCAGTCTTTCGAGCGGGCCGGATCCCTTGCGAGCCGCTTTTCCACTGCTCGCCGGTCGGCAGCAATTTCGGGCGTCCAGGCCGCAACCGGGATCATCGTGAAGCCCAATGTCTTGCGCAGCGGAAAGACAACGTCCGTCAATTCCGGAAAATCATCGGCCCGGCTCTCCCGCACTTCGCCAAATTTGTCGAAATTCGCCGAGGCTATCGCAAAGCGGTCTGACGGCAGTTCCACCAGGACAATATCCGGATCAAATTTGACAATCGCATCGCGCAGCACATCCAGCGAATAACGCTCGCTGCTCCGGTGCTGGCCATGAATGGCGCCGATCACCGCAACTATATTTGCGCCTGCGGGAGGAGATTCGGTCGATGTCGGCGCGCAACCGGTCAGGCCAAGCAAAAATGCGGCAAGACAGGCGGCAAAAGCCTTCATTCACGGTCCAGTCTGCGGCCCAGCTTGACGAAAAACAGGATCAGGAACGGAACCAGCAGAAAGGACAGGACGACCTTGGCCGAGCCCTGGCCGAGCAGCAATTGCCCGATCGGGCGCTCGCCGTAAAAGGCGATGGTGATGAAAATCAGCGTATCGACAATTTGCGACAAGGCGCTGGCAATCGCAGCGCGCAACGCCAGCATCGCGCCTTTCATATTGGCCAGACGGGAGAAGATATAGACGTTGAGAAACTGCGACACGCCATAAGCGATGATCCCGGCGAACATCAGCCGCGCCCCCTGGGAAAGAATGATCGGAAAGGCTTCTTTCGCCGGTTCGTACATGCCCGGATCGGTCGGCAATGCCAGCACGATCTGGATCAGGACGATCGCGGTGATCAGCGGAATGAAGCCGAAGCGGACCAGCCGGTTGGCGACATCGCGGCCATGCAGCTCGGCAACCGAGCTGGACAGAACCACCAAAAGAAGGAAGGGGAAAATCCCCGATTCCACGGCCAATGGCCCGATCGCGACCTGCTTTGCGCCCAATATGCCGGCGATGCAGGTCATCCCGCCATAGAGGACTGCGAACACAAACAGGGATCGCGGGATGAGATTGGTTTTTGATGTTTCCGTCATCGCGATTGCCTAGCGCGGTCGGCGGCGAAAAAAAAGAAATAGTAACATTCGACATTTTTTCTATAGGGAAAAGAATATCGAAAGCATCAGATCGCGGCCCCTTGTGTCGCGCGATCGGGGGACAATTTGCAAAGACTGGCCGTTTATTGTGGCGCCAATGCCGGGCAAGACCCGGCCTATGCCGAAGCGACGATATTGCTCGGCAAGGCCATGGCGGGACGCCATATCGATCTGGTCTATGGCGGCGGCAAGCTCGGCCTGATGGGGATTATCGCCGACACGGTGCTCGCCGAAGGCGGCCGCGTCCACGGCGTTATTCCGGAGATGCTGAAAGATCTGGAAGTCGCCCGCCAGGGTGTCACCGAACTGCACATCGTCCAGAATATGCACGAGCGCAAAGCCAAGATGACCGACCTGACCGATGCCTTTGTCGCCTTGCCCGGCGGCGTCGGCACGATGGACGAACTGTTCGAAGCCTGGAGCTGGAACGCACTCGGCTATCACAACAAGCCGTTCGCGATATTAAATATCGGCGGTTACTGGGATTCGCTGATCCTTTTTCTCGACAAGATGTCGGAACAGGGTTTCGTGTCCGCCGACCGGCGCAAGCATCTGATCATATCCGACAATATCGACGACTGTCTCGACCGCCTCGCCGCCGCCTGCAATAGCGAAACAGGCAGTTTTACCTGGTGAGCCCGATCCGACCTGCAATTTTGACTGGAAGAGTCCGATGATACCGATCCTGACAAGCATCGCCGGCATGGCCTTGATCCTGCTGATCGCCCTTGGCCTGTCGACCGGACGGCGCAATATCCGCTTCCGCGTGGTCGGAGCCGCCTTTGCGCTGCAAGCCGGTATTGCCGTGATCGTGCTCTATGTTCCGGCCGGGAAACGGATCATCGAAGCGATGGCGTTCGGCGTCTCCAATCTGCTCGGCTATGCATCGGCCGGCACCAAGTTCATCTTTGGTCCGCTCGCCGACCCGTCGATTGGCGGCAACAGTTTCGCGATTGCCGCGCTGCCGGTGATCATTTTCTTTTCGGCGCTGATCTCGATTCTCTACTATCTCGGTATCATGCAGTTCATCATCAAATGGGTTGGCGGCGGCATCCAGAAAGTCACCGGCATTTCGAAGGTCGAATCACTTTGCGCCGCCGCCAATATTTTCGTCGGCCAGTCGGAATCGCCGCTGGTCATCCGCCCCTATCTCGCCAGCCTCACCCAGTCGCAGCTGTTCACCGTAATGAGCGTCGGCATGGCCGGCGTCGCCGGCACGATTCTCGCCGCCTATGCCGCGATGGGCATCCGCATCGACTATCTGCTCGCCGCCGCCTTCATGTCGGCACCCGGCGGCATCTTGATGGCCAAGATCATCATGCCGGACAATCCGGATGATCCGGCTCCCGAAGAACTGGCGATCGCGGTCGAATATGAAGACGAAAAACCGGCCAATATCATCATGGCCGCAGCGATGGGCGCGCAGACCGGGGTCAAACTGGCGGTCGCGGTTGGCGCGATGGTGCTGGCCTTTGTCGCCCTGGTCGCGCTGGCCAATGGTTTGCTCGGCGGCATCGGCGGCTGGTTCGGCATGCCGGATCTCAGCTTTCAGCAGATCATCGGCTATATTTTCGCGCCGATCATGTTCCTGCTCGGCGTGCCCTGGAACGAAGCCCTCGGCGCTGGCGGCCTGTTCGGCACCAAGGTGGTGCTCAACGAATTTGTCGCGTTCATCGAACTGGGCAAGATGCAGGACGGCATTTCGCCGCTGACCAACGCCATTGTCATTTTCGCGCTATGCGGTTTCGCCAATTTCAGCAGCATCGCCATCCAGCTCGCCGTGACCGGCGGTCTCGCGCCCAATCAACGGCCGGTGATAGCCCGGCTCGGCCTGCGCGCCCTGGCCGCAGGATCGCTCGCCAATCTGATGAGCGCGGCGCTTGCCGGTATCTTGCTGTCGCTCGGCTGATTCATGCCGATTGACAAACGCGCCCGAGGACACATTTTAAAAGCATGACCCAAGACACATTATCCGCCGTTTCGCTGGCCATGGCCGAAGATGCCCCCGACGCCTTCGCCGAACGGATCGGCCGCAGCTTCTCCGACTGGGGTTTTGCCATAGTCGCCGACCATGGCATATCGGCCGAACTGATCGAACGCGCCGAAGCCATGTCACGCGCCTTTTTTGCCCTGCCGGAAGCGGTGAAACGATCCTATCATATCGCCGGCGGTGGTGGCGCCCGCGGCTACACACCGTTTGGCACCGAAAGCGCCAAGGATTCCGATATCAGTGATCTCAAGGAATTCTGGCATATAGGCCGAGACCTGCCACCGGGCCATAAGTTCGAATCCTTCATGCCGCCCAATATCTGGCCAAAGGAACTGGATGGCTTTCGCGAAACCTACCTTGAGATGTTCGCCGCCTTCGACAAGGCCGGCGCACGGATTCTCGAGGCAATCGCTCGCTTTCTGGGCCTGTCCCCTGATTTCTTCGTCGACACGGTGCGCGACGGCAATTCGGTAATGCGGCTGATCCATTATCCGCCGGTGCCGGAGGATTCGCCAGCGGTCCGCGCCGGAGCGCATGAGGATATCAACACCATCACCTTGCTGATCGGCGCCGAGGAAGCCGGTCTGGAACTGCTCGACCGCCAGGGCAACTGGCGCGCCGTCACCCCGAAAGCGGGCGAACTGGCGGTGAATATCGGCGACATGCTGCAGCGGCTGACCAATGATCACCTGCCCTCGACCACCCACCGCGTGGTCAACCCGGCACCGGAGCGGCGCGGCATCTCGCGCTATTCGATGCCCTTCTTCCTCCACTTCCGGCCCGATTATCTGATCGAGACGCTGCCCGGCTGCATCGATGACGCCCACCCGGACCTTTATCCGGAGCCGATCACCGCCCACGATTATCTGATGCAGCGCCTGCGCGAGATCGGCCTCATATGACGCCAAAAACAGTCGGCATCAGCGGCGGCAGCTGTTCCGGCAAATCGACCCTGACCCACAGGATATTTGAAAAGCTGGGACCCGAGAAATGCGTGATCCTGCCGCAGGATGACTATTTTTTTGGCCTTGGCGACGCACCAAAGGGCAAGGGCGGGCCCAATTTTGATCATCCCGATGCGGTCGATTTTGATCAGCTGTGCACGCAACTCGCCCGGTTGAAAAATGGCGAGGCGATTGACCGGCCGCTTTATGATTTTCCCACCCATATGCCGAAAGTGGAAACCCGGCGGACCGAACCACGGCCGATCATATTGATCGATGGCATATTGATCCTCCAACACCAGCCCTTGCGCGCGCTGCTCGATCTCAGCATCTTTGTCGAATGCGATTCCGAAACGCGTTTTGCCCGCAGACTCGAACGCGATGTCCGTGAACGCGGGCGCACCGCTCAATCGGTGCACGAACAATTTGCCAATCAGGTCGGTCCAATGCACGATCTGCATGTCGAACCCTCGAAAATTCATGCGGATATCGTGGTAAATTCGCAACAGTGCGAATCGGCCTTTGACGATCTGTTTCAAACCATCGTCGACTTAATTTAGCGCGGTAAAACAATATTTTGATCGTAATTTTTCACGCTCGAGAGCGCTTGTTTCAGCGAAATAATGTCGGGGAAAAAGCGACCCGAAAAAACAAAATGCTGCGCTGCGGCATTTCTCGTTTCATTTGAGACAAAATTGTCATTTATGGGCCTTAGAGAGGGCCGGCTTTGGTTGCACTGTCGATGAATCGCGGGCGATCAACTTGAGACAGTTTTATTTTAACGCGGTGCACAAACGGGGAATTCCTATCATGAAAATCAAATATCTTTTGGCTGCCAGCGTTGTCAGCCTTTCCACTGCCGGCCTGATGGCCACGCCAGCGGCGGCACAACAGATTACCTCGGGTATTGAAGGAACGGTCAGAGACAATTCCGGCACACCTCTTGGCGGCGCCACGGTCGTTGTCACCGATACGCGCACCGGCGCGGAAAGATCGCTGTCAACGGGTACATCCGGCCAGTTCCGGGCAGAGAGCCTCACAACCGGCGGCCCCTATACCGTGACCGCAACGGCCCCGGGATATGAAGGCCAGACGCTCGAAAACGTCAGCATCAACCTCCAGGGCAATACAACGCTCGGCTTACCCTTACCAGCGGCGCCACCGAAAATGTGATTGTCGTCACCGGCGCACGGGTCGCGATTTCCCAGCTGGCGATCGGCCCCGGCCAGTCCTTTGGCGCAGCCGAACTGGCAACTTTTCCAACCATCACCCGTGATATTCGCGATTTCATTCGCATCGATCCCCGCGTCAGCCTCGACCGGTCCGGTTCCAATGACCGGGTCAGCTGCCTCGGCGGCAATGATCGCTCCAACTCCTTCTCGGTTGACGGCATCATCCAGTCCGATGTTTACGGTTTGAACGGAACGCCATTTGCATCGCGCAATTCGCTGCCGCTTCCGTTCGACGTCATTGCCGAAACTTCGGTAGAATTCGCGCCTTATGATGTTGAATATAGCGCCTTTACCGGCTGCGCCGTCAACGTCGTGACCAAGGCTGGCCAGAATCAGTTTCATGGCAGCGCCTTTTTCACTTATTCCGATAGCGGGTTGCAGGGCGACACATTTGCCGACACACCGCTGTCGATCGACCCGTTCAATGAAAAGCGCTATGGCGCAACGCTGTCCGGCCCGATCATTCCGGATCACCTGTTCTTCTCGTTCGGCTATGAAGAAGCCAAGCTGGGATCATCGCAGGTTACCGGGCCGATTGGTTCGGGTTTCGGAACGGAACTGCCGTTCATCACCGAAGCACAGTTCAGCAACGTCTCCGACATCGTTCGCCAGAATTTCGGCATCGAATCCGGTGGCGTTACCCGCAGTCTGCCGGAATCCAACCGCCGCTTCTTCGGACGCCTTGACTGGATTATCAACGACCAGCACCGCTTCGAAACAACCTACCAGCGCCTGGACGAGACCAAGGTCAGTTCGGACGATGTCAGCACCTCGAGCCGCACCTATTCCGGCAACAACAGCTTCTACAATTCCGGCACGGCTTCCAATTATTATTCGGCTCGCCTCTACTCCAACTGGACCGATAATTTCTCGACCGAAATCCGCGCATCGCGCTCGGAAGTGCAAGATCTTCAGGATCCGGTCGGCGGCGGTGAAGCGCAAAATGCCAATCCAATCCCGCGAATTGTCGTTGGCGTAACCAATCCTGACAATGGTGAAAGTGGTTCGCTGGTATTTGGCCCCGGCTTTTCCCGCGCCGCCAATGACCTGAAGACCGAAATCAACCAGTTCAAGGTCAAGGCTGATCTCGAAGCCGGTGATCACAAGCTGACCCTCGGCGGCGAACTCAACCAGACCAAAGTGTTCAACCTGTTCGTCCAGAATGCAACCGGCACCTATACTTTTGCCGATGTCGCCGACCTCCAAGCCGGCCTGCTGGCTTGCGGTTCCAATACGTTCCCGACCGCCACCCAAATTCAAGCCGGCAACAATCTCGCGACCTGCCTGGCGGCAGACAGCCGCGGCAATAGAGGGACAAATGCTACCGCAGGATTTTACGGCAATTATTCCTTCTCCGGCGATGTAAATGATGCAGCGGCGAACTGGAAACGCGGCCTTTTCTCCATCTATGCGCAGGATGAATGGAAGGCGACCGACCAGCTGACCCTGGTTGGTGGCGTCCGGCTAGACTGGCTGGACGGCGATGCACCAGCCGCCAACCCGGTATTCCTGTCTCGCTACGGTTTCACCAATGCCAATGCGTTCAGCAAGGTAGATCCGGTGCTGATGCCGCGTTTTGCCGCAACCTATGATCTGCTCAACAGCGGTATCTTCAGCGATACCCAGGTTCGCGCCGGCGTGGGCATCTTCACCGGCGGCGATCCAACCGTCTGGCTGTCGAATGCTTTCCAGAATAATGGTTTTGGTGTCGGTCAGGGGCAAACCGGAAGATCAACCTGTATACCTGCTGGTACACAACTTGCTGTGCCAACCGATGGTTCAGCACCGACACCGCCAATCTGCGCCGTCAATGCCGGTATAGATACTGCCGCAAGAGGCCTTGGCGATGCCCAGTCGACCGATCCGAATTTCAAGACACCAACGGTGCTGCGCGCCAACTTCGGTGTGTCGACGACATTCGGTACCGGCAACGGCGGTTTCTTTGACGACTGGAAGCTGAACTTCGATTATATCTTCAGCCGCTTCCGCAACCCTGCCGATTTTGTTGATCTGTCACAGGTGATAGACGTAACTCAGGGCCTGAACGGCTTCACCGTCGATGGTCGACCAATCTACCGGGCGATTGACCCGAACAATGCCGGTTGTACCGCTACCCTGACCGGTACCGGTGGAGTGCCGCCGACATATACCAATGTCAACGCACCCTGCTTCAGCACCAGCCGTGACGACGAGATCCAGTTGACCAATGGCAAGGCCTTCAACAGCCATGTCGCTTCGATCCGGTTGGGCAAATATTGGAATGGCGGAGTTCTCACCGACAATGGCGGCGTCAGCTTCAACCTTGGCTATGCTTACACAAACGCGAAGAACAACCGCTACAATGCAAGCTCAACGGCAACCTCGAGCTTTGATATTGTCGCATCGGCAGACCGTCAGAACAATGCCGTGGCAACATCGGAATATGAATCGCGCCACAACATTACCTGGGCAATGAATTTCCGCGAGGAATTTTTCTCTGATCTTGCTACCCAGCTGGGCTTTGTCTTCGTCGCACGTTCGGGTCGTCCCTATAGCGTGACCTTCGACAATGGCGCGGTCTTCAACGACTCGGCATCGGGCAATGACAATGCTCTGCTTACGTACCTGCCGGATTGACCGATCCCAACGTCGTCTATGTCGACAATGTTGTGAGCGGCAATGTGGTCCAGACGGCAGCAGCGGCGGCTTCGGGTCTCGACAATTATATCAACAGCGACAAGTGCCTCTCGAAAAATCGCGGCAAGACAATTGCGCGCAACTCCTGCCGCAATGACTGGTTCTTTGACCTTGATATGCGCCTGTCCCAGGAGCTTCCTGGACCGGGAAGCCTGTTTGGTGTCGAAGACAAGATCCAGGTCTTTGCCGATTTCAACAATGTCCTGAACCTGATCGACAGCGGCGCCAATCTGTTCCGCTCGCGCAATTACACGACGCCACTGATCACCGGCGGTGTGGATAGCAACGGCCGTTATGTGATGAAGGGTTTCTCGCCTGACGACACAAATTTCCAGAACCTGTCCGCATCCTTGTGGCGCATTCAGATCGGCGTTCGTTACGAATTCTAAACGATCGAACGAAAACAGACAGAAAACGGCGGCGCTGAAAAGCGCCGCCGTTTTTCGTTGTCGGCAGTCCGGTCCAGAAACGGCATCGCGTTTAGCCTGACAGGAACGCTGCTTTCCCTTGCGAAATCTTTACCGGTTCGTGCTAATGGCAATACGATTGTTATTGATGGAAGCCAACATGCCTGACGCCGACATTTCTCCCATTCTGGTAACCGGAGCCGCCGGATTCATCGGCCATGCCGTCTCGACACGGTTGGTCGAACGGGGCGAGTCGGTAATCGGGATTGATAATCTGAATGATTATTATGATCCGGCGCTGAAGGCCGCCCGGCTTGCCAATCTAAAGGCGCTGGATCGCTTCCGCTTTGTGGAAATGGATGTGTCCGATGCCGATGACGTCAAGACACTGGTCCAGGAGGGCGGCGTACAGCGGATTGTCCATCTCGCGGCGCAGGCTGGCGTGCGCTACAGCATCGAAAATCCTTTCGCCTATCAGAAGTCCAACCTGCAGGGCCATTTGTCGCTGCTCGAAGCCAGCCGCCACGCCGAAAATTTTCAGCATCTCGTCTATGCTTCTTCCAGTTCGGTCTATGGCGACAAGCCGATGGGTGGAGCGGGGTTTACCGAAGACGAGCCGGCCACCGATCCGGTTTCTCTTTATGCCGCCACCAAACGCTCGGGCGAGCTGATGAGCCAGTCCTATGCAAAACTATATGGTTTCCCGATGACCGGTCTGCGCTTCTTCACCGTCTACGGCCCCTGGGGGCGACCGGACATGGCCTATTTTGGTTTCACCCAGAAGATTTTGGCTGGCGAACCGATCGAGGTTTATGGCGAAGGCAGGATGGCGCGGGATTTCACCTATATCGATGATATTGTCGATGGCATATTGGGCGCGCTGGACCATCCGCCCGAACCGCATGAACACCGCATCCTCAATATTGGCGATAGCCGCCCGGTCGGCCTGATGGACATGATCAAGGCACTGGAGGATGCGCTGGGCATTGAGGCCAAAAAGGTCATGCGCCCGATGCAGCCGGGAGACGTGACATCGACCTATGCCGATGTCTCCAGACTCCACGCGCTGACAGGATATGCGCCCAGGGTGATGCTGGAAGATGGATTGAAGCGTTTTGTCCGCTGGTATCGCGACTTTTACGGCAATTTACCGCCAGCTTGAATCAGCGCGCTTCGGCGCGCTGCATGACCTGCTCTGCCACCAGTTTCAGCTGATCGTTCACGCCGGCATCGGCACAGATGCCATCGCGGAACATGCCGCCAGATGCATTGATGCCGACACCAAGCGGGGTTGGCCAGCCGCGCAGCGAATGGACGATCGAGCGCAGCGCCGCCAGCGTGCTGCCGACCGCTTGCCAGCCATAAGCGGTCACGATCAATCCGATCGGCAGGCCGTCGAGATAGATGCGCTCGTCAGCCGCTGTTTCTTCGATATAGTCGATGGCATTCTTGACCAGACCGGAGACGGTGCCGTGATAGCCGGGGCTCGACAATATAAGACCGTCGGCGCGGCGCACCAGCGCCACCAGGTCCTTGCCCGTCTGATTGATGCCAGCGGGATCCGACCGGTAATGCGGCAGCGCCATCAGCCGATCCGATCCGAATAATTCGGTTTCCGCGCCCGCAGCGGCAGCGGCTTCCAAGGCAATTGCCAAGGCAACTTCGGTCGAGGATGTCGGATTGGTTGTGCCGCCGAGGCCGAGTATGAAAGGTTTTTTTGTCTGTTCCACCATGGATCCATAACGATGATTGCCAGGCAATTGCAACGGGCTTGTTTCTTAATTGACCGATTAAATCCGGCACATTATGACCGGCACCAAATCGGCGGGCTTATAGCGCGCCTCTATCCCCTCAGACCGAAGGATATTCAGATGCGCAAATTTACCGAAGAACAGCATATGTTTCGTGACGCCTATCGCCGCTTTCTGGCCGACGAAGTCGCGCCGCGGATGGATGAATTTCGCGAAGCCGGGATTGTCGACCGGGAAATATTCAAGAAAGCTGGCGACCAGGGCTTCCTGATGGTCTGGCCGGACGAAAAATATGGCGGCATGGGCGACAATGATTTCCGCTATGAGCAGATCATCATCGAGGAAACCGCGCGCGCAGGCTGCGCCGAATGGTATAATACCCTGCACAGCCGTCTGGTCGGACCCTATTTGAAGAATATCGGCAATGAAGAACAGCGCGAACGGTTCCTGCCGAAATGCGTCAGCGGCGAAACGATTCTTGCGGTTGCAATGACCGAGTCCGGTGCCGGCAGCGATCTTTCCGGCATGAAAAGCATGGCAAAGGACATGGGTGACCATTGGCTGCTCAACGGATCAAAAACCTATATCTCCAACGGCATCAACGCCGACGTCGTGATCGTCGCTGCCAAGATTGACGGCGTCGATGACAAGCATGCGATGGTCCTGCTGATCCTCGAACGCGGCATGGAGGGTTTTGAGCGCGGTAAGAATCTCGAGAAAATCGGCCTGCATGCGCAGGATACGGCCGAGCTGTTCTTCAATGACGTCAAGATACCAAAGGAAAATACGCTGGGTACGCCGGGCAAGGGCTTCGTCCATCTGATGGAGGGGCTGGCCGAGGAACGGCTGATTGCGATGGTCGGCTATTCTGCGTCGGCGCGGCGGGCCTTTGATGTCACCCGCGAATTTGTCATGAATCGGGATGTTTTCGGCAAGAAATTGTCAGATATGCAGAATACCCAGTTCAAAATGGCCGAAATGGACGCAAAAATTGACATGTTGCAGGTCTATGTCGATCATTGTGTCGACATCCACAACCAGGGCGGACTCAACGCCAATATCGCTGCCAAGGGCAAGATGCTGGGCAGCGAAATCGAATGGGAAATGGCCGATCTCGGGCTGCAGCTGCATGGCGGTGCCGGCTATATGAAAGAATATGAAATCAGCCGGATCTTCACCGATGCCCGGATGAGCCGGATCTATGCCGGATCGAGCGAGATCATGCGCTATATCGTCGGCCGCGACATATTCAGCCAGAAATACCAATCGATCCTCGATTAGTTTATGGTTGAAACGGGCCAAGGGGAAGGCGAGTCGCGTCCGGCCCTAGTTGACGTTTACGTAAACTGCTTGACTGTGCTGCACTGCACCATTAGCATTGCGCAACATCCTTCCAATTCTTCCAGTGAGAGGAACCCCGAATGACCGAAGCCTTTATCTATGACGCAGTGCGCTCGCCGCGCGGCAAGGGCCGCAATGATGGCGCCCTGCACGAAATCACCGCTCTCGACCTCGCTTCGCAAGTGCTGGCATCAATCAATGATCGCAATGAGCTAGAGGGCCATGAAGTCGAAGATATCGCCTTCGGCTGCGTCTCCCCGGTAGGCGAGCAAGGCGCAGTGATCAGCCGCATGGCCGCGCTTAAGGCCGGCTATGCCGACACCACCTCGGCGATTCAGGTCAACCGCTTCTGCGGTTCGGGTCTGGAAGCGGTGAACATCGCGGCGGGCAAGGTCTGTTCCGGAGAAACCGATCTGGCTATTGGCGGCGGTATCGAATCGATGTCGCGCATCCCGATGGGCAGCGACGGCCTCGGCGGCATGGCCGACCCGACTCTCGTGTTTCAGGAATATTTTGTCCCGCAGGGTATTTCCGCCGACCTGATCGCCACCAAATATGGCTATAGCCGCGATGACGTCGACGCCTATGCCGTGGAAAGCCAGCGGCGCGCCGCCGCTGCCTGGGCAGACAATAGATTCGCCAAATCGATCCTGCCGATCCGCGATGTAATCGGCGAAATCGTCCTGGATCGTGACGAACTGATGCGCCCCGAAACCAATATGCAGTCGCTCGGCGCACTCGGCCCCGCATTCAAGATGATGGGCGAGCAGATGCCCGGCTTCAACGATGTCGCGATCCTGAAACATCCCGAGATCGAAAAGATCAACCATGTCCACCATGCCGGCAACAGCTCCGGCATCGTCGATGGTTCGGCAGCCGTACTGGTCGGCAATGCGGGTGCTGCCGAAAAATTCGGCTTGAAACCAAGGGCACGGATCGTGTCGATGGCCGCGATCGGTTCGGAGACGACGATCATGCTGACCGGCCCGGAATTTGCCGCCAAGAAGGCGCTGGATCGCGCCGGCATGACCGCCAGTGATATCGATCTGTGGGAATTGAACGAGGCCTTTGCCGCGGTCGTCCTGCGCTTCATGGATGCGATGAACGTCGACCATAGCGTGATGAATGTGAACGGCGGCGCGATTGCGATGGGCCATCCACTCGGCGCGACCGGGGCGATGATCCTCGGCACCGTGCTCGACGAACTCGAGCGTTCGGGCAAGTCGACCGCCCTGGCGACTTTGTGCATCGGCGGCGGCATGGGTATCGCCACGATTATTGAGCGGGTGAACTAGAAGCAACGCATTGCAGTGCCCCTGCGCAGGCAGGGGCCCATCTCCCGTTCGTGCCATGCACAGCAAGTTGGAGATGGACTCCTGCCTTCGCAGGAGAACATGAAAGGAAAAGACATGACCTACGAAACACTCTCAGTCGATCTGGACAGCGACGGCATTGCCCTGGTCACCATCGATCTGCCAGGCCAGTCGATGAACGTCTGGAACCAGGCGCTGATCACCGATTTCAAAGCCTTTATCGAAGAGCTGATCAGCAAGGACGAGATCAAGGGTGCGGTGATCACATCGGGCAAGCCATCCGGCTTTCTGGCGGGCGCTGATCTCAATATGCTCGGCGCGTCGAAAGCCGACAGCATGGCCGAGGCCTTTGCAAGCGCATGGGAATTGAATGCGATGCTGCGCCGCATGGAAACCGGTGGTAACAGCGCCAAGGACCTGCTCAAGGGCACGGCCCACGCCAAACCGGTAGCCTGCGCATTGAACGGCCTTGCACTCGGCGGCGGTCTCGAACTGGCGCTGGCTTGCCATTACCGCGTTTGCGCTGACAATCCGAAGATCCAGCTTGGCCTGCCCGAAGTGCAGGTTGGCCTGCTGCCTGGCGGCGGCGGCACCCAGCGCCTGCCACGCCTTGCCGGCCTGCAGGCCGCAGGCATGATGATCATGATGGGCGGCCCTGCCAATCCACAGGCAGCCAAGGCCCAGGGCTTTATCGATGAAGTCGTTCCCGCTGACGAAGTGATTGCCAAAGCGAAATTATGGGTCAAAGCCAATCCCAAGGCGTCCGCGCCATGGGACAAGAAGGGCTATAAATTCCCCGGCGGCGCCGGATCGATGGATCCCCGCGCCGTGCCGCTTTATCTCGGTTCCTCGGCGATTGCGCTGAAACAGAGCAAGGGCAATTACGAAGCGGTCAAGGCGATCCTGTCCTGCCTCTATGAAGGCTCGATGCTGCCGATCGACACCGCATTGCGCGTCGAAAGCAAATATTTCACCAAGCTGCTTTCCGGCCCGCAAGCCAAGAATATGATCCGTACCCTGTTCATCAACAAACAGGCAGCGGAAAAGGGCGCGGCTCGTCCGAAAGGCGTGCCGCCAACCGAGCTTAAAACCGTTGGCGTGCTCGGTGCCGGCCTGATGGGTTCCGGCATCACTCATGTCACCGCCAAGGGCGGCATGAATGTGATCGTGCTCGATCGCAGCATGGAAGAAGCGCAAAAGGCGATTGCCTACAGCCAGAAGATCGTCGACAAAAATGTGTCGCGCGGCAAGATGACCAAGGAAAAGGCCGAGGCCTTCATGGCGCGGATCAAGCCAACCGACAATTATGATGATCTGAAAGATGTCGACCTGATCATCGAGGCGGTGTTTGAACGCCCCGACATCAAGGCGGATGTGATCAAGAAAACCGAAGCGGTTATTGGCAAGGATGTGGTTTTTGCCTCCAATACCTCGACCCTGCCGATCACCGGTCTGGCAAAAAACAGCCAGCGTCCCGACCAGTTTATCGGCATGCATTTCTTCTCGCCGGTCGAGAAAATGCCGCTGCTGGAAATCATCCCCGGCGCCGAAACCGGCGACAAGGCGCTGGCAGCAGCGCTCGATTATAATGCCAGAATCCGCAAGGTCCCGATTGTCGTCAAGGACGTCCGCGGCTTCTACACCAACCGGGTGTTCCCGCCTTATGCCAATGAAGCGATGCTGATGGTCGCAGAAGGCTTGAAACCGGCACTGATCGAAAATGCCGCGATCGCCATGGGCATGCCAATTGGCCCGCTCGCCGTGGTTGATGAAACAACCCTGCAACTCGGCTATGATATCATGACGTCAACCAAGGAAGAAATGGGCGACGCCTATGTACCGAGCGGCACCGAAGAGCTGATGGACATCATGGTCAAGCAAATCGACCGGCGCGGCCGGCGTTTTGGCGGTGGCTTCTACGAATATGGCGATGACGGCTCGAAAAAGCTGTGGCCGGGTCTTGCCGACCATTTCCCACTGGCCGCAGAACAGCCGGATGTCGAAGAGGTCAAACAGCGACTGATGTACATCCAGCTGATCGCCACCGCGCAATGTTTCGACGAGGGCGTGGTCTCCGATCCGCAGTCCGCCGACCTCGGCGCGATCTTTGGCTGGGGCTTTGCGCCCTGGACCGGCGGTCCGATGAGCCATATCGATACGATCGGTGTCGACAATTTTGTCCGCATCGCCGACAATCTGGCACAGAAATATGGCGAGCGGTTCAAACCGCCGATGTCGTTCCGCGCCAAAGCAGATGCGGGTGAAAGCTTTTACAAGGCGGCCTAAACTAAATCACAATATATGGAAAAGAGCTCCTTCGGGGGCTCTTTTTTTGTCTGCTACGATAGACGCTTGGCGAGCGCGTCGAATTTCTCGGAGAGCTGGTCGAGTTTTGAAGACAATAGCTCGACCGTAGCATGATCGCCGGCCTCAGTCGTTTGAACCGCCCCATAATGCGAGCGAAACAGAGCGACCATATCTTCCACAACCGGCCCCTGTTCGCGCGCGCTGCGCTCGGCTTCCATGGTCATTTCGATCGATCGCGCGCTATATTCGAGGCTGCCGTAAAACACGTCCCGCGCCTGCCAGAGTATCGCATCCGCCCGTAATTCCCCGCGATCCTGTCCGCGCAGAAACAACCGGTCGAACACGGCAACATAATGGCGCAGATGATCGCGCGAGACGCTGACCTCACTATTGTTGCGGCGCAGGGCAAAGGTGAGATTGATGAAGTCCGAATTCACTATCACCGTGTTCAGATGATATTGTGCCAGCGCCCGCAGTCGGCCAAAGAAATCCGTGGTTTGCACTGACGCCATCACGCCTTCGGCTTCCAGCGTCAGCCCGTCCCAGAATTGCTGCAGCACCGCCAGCATCAGTTCGGCCTTGGATTCATAATAGCTGTAGATGGTGCCTTCGCCGATACTGGCCCGCCGCGCGATCTCGGACATCCGCGCGCCGTCAAAGCCATGCTCGACAAAAACACCCCGCGCCGCATCCAGAATCGCACGTTCCTTGCGCTCCAGCTTGATGCGCTGGGTTTCCGGATTGACCGTCTTGATCGCCAACATCTGTCCTTTATTGAGCTTGACTCGAAAATACCGAATGCTATTCAAATAGCCTTTGTGGACTCGCCGTGTCAAATAGCGAATAGTCCGTTCGGTAAAATCGAAAAGAGGCGCTGCACCAATGCCCCAATTTAAATCCAAGATCGCCACCGGTTCGGAGAGCTTTGCTCAGAATCGCAAGAATATGCTGGCGCTGATCGATCATCTGCGCAGCCTTGAAAACCGCGCCGTGGCGGCGTCGGAAAAACGGCGACCCACATTTGAAAAGCGCGGCCAGCTGACCCCGCACGAACGGCTGAAACGCCTGCTCGATCCTGGCATGCCCTGGCTGCAACTATATAATATGGCCAATTATATGGTCGAGGATAGCGACCCCGACACCAGCATTCCCGGCGGCAGCGTGATCCTCGGCATCGGCTTCGTCAAAGGCGTGCGCTGCATGATCTGGGTCGATGATAGCGGCATCCGGGCGGGCGCCGCGACAAGCGGTGGCTGGGATGCCAGCAAAGGCGCGCAGAAAATCGCGCAGGATCTCAAATTGCCATTCATCCATCTGGTCGAAAGCGCCGGCGCGAACCTGATGGAATATAAGGTCGAGCTCTGGGCCCATGGCGGGATGCTGTTCCGCAATCTCGCCTGGCTGAGCGCGGCGGGCGTTCCGACCATGGTCGTGCTGCACGGACCATCGACCGCTGGCGGCGCCTATATGCCGGGCATGTCGGACTATGTCATCGGCATCCGCAACAATGGCATGGCGGCGCTCGGCGGCGCGGCGCTGGTCCACGCGGCAACCGGAGAAGTCGCCGATGATCGCGAACTGGGCGGCACCGAAATGCATGCCTCGACCACAGGCACCGTGGAATATCTGGCCGATGACGATGCCCACGGCATTGCCATTGCCCGCGAAACCATCGGTCGTCTCGACTGGAACAAGAATACCACTCCGATCCGCCGCAATGACTATGAAGAACCGATCTATGACATCGACGAAATCGCCGGGGTTGTGCCGACCGACTATACCATCCCCTATGATGTCCGCGAAGTCGCGGCACGGATCGTCGACGGCTCCGATTTCGAAGAATTCAAGGCGCGCTACGGTCCCGGGACGGTCTGCATGCAGGCGAGCATCATGGGCCATGCGGTCGGGCTGATCGGCAACAACGGCCCGTTCGATCCCGAAGCGGCGGCCAAGGCGACCCATTTCTTCCAGCTTTGCGACCAGTCGCAACTGCCGATCATCTTCCTCAACAACACCACCGGCTATATTGTCGGCACCGAGTCCGAACATAAGGGCATGATCAAGCTGGGCAGCAAGATGATCCAGGCGGTGTCCAATGTCCGGGTCCCGAAATTGTCGCTTTATATCGGTGCAAGCTTTGGCGCGGGCAATTACGGAATGAGCGGCGTCGCCTTCGAACCCGATTTCCTGTTCAGCTGGCCCAATGCCAAGACCGGCGTGATGGCAGGCGCTTCGGCAGCCAATACGATGAGCCATGTCGCCCGGGTGCAGGCCAAGCGCAAAGGCGTCGAACCCGATGAGGAAGCCATTGCCAAACAGGAACAGCGCATCAAAGATATTTTTGAAGCGCAGGAAAGCGCCTTCTTCACCTCCGGCCGGGTGCTCGACAATGGCGTGATTGATCCGCGTGATAGCCGCAAGGTTCTCGGTTTCGCGCTGGAGACAATCTTCGAGGCGCAGAACCGGACACTCCATCCCAATGCCTTCGGGGTGGCGCGGATATGACCGATCTGCCAAAAACCGCGACGCTGGAACTGGAACTCAGGCAAGGCTGGCTTACCATCTGGTTCAACCAGCCGGATAATCGCAATGCCCTGAGCGACGCCCTGGTGGCGGAGCTCGGTGATGTGCTGAAAAGCGTGCGCGATGATCGCACGGTGCGGGGCATCACTCTGCGAGGTCGCGGCGGCGTGTTCTGCGCCGGAGCGGATCTCAAGAACTTCAAGGAGAATTTCCAGCAAAGCGGCGACCGCGCAGCGATCATCAAGATGTCGAGCGGCGCGGCAGACATTTTCGACCTCGTCAACACCGCGCCGCAGGTGGTGATCGTGCTGATCGAGGGCGCGGCCATGGCAGGCGGATTTGGCCTGGCCTGCTGCGCTGATGTCGTGATCTGCGAAAGCGGCGCGCGCTTCGCGATGACCGAAACCGCTATCGGCGTTTCACCGGCGCAGATTTCCTCCTTTGTGATTCAGAAGCTTGGCTATGCCACCGGCCGCCGGCTGATGCTGACCGCCGCCCGCTTTGATGGCACGCAAGCCCATGAACTGGGTTTCGCCGATTTTATCGCTGATGATGTAGCGGGCCTCGAAGCGATTGAAATGCAGTTGCGCAAACAGGTGCTTGGCGCTGCGCCGGGCGCGGTGGCTGCAACCAAAGAATTGCTCGGCCAGATTGCTGGCCAGCCGCGCGAGGAAGTGATCCGTCTGGCGGCTGAAAATTTTGCTGACCGGATGGTCAGCGATGAAGCCAAAGAGGGTGTCGCCAGCTTCTTCGAAAAGCGAAAACCCAATTGGGTGGTGAAGCCGGAATGAGAAATCAGCCCGGTTCCATAATCGTCATCCTGAACTTGTTTCAGGATCATTCCATTTCATCCCATCACGAGATGCTGAAACAAGCTCAGCATGACGAGGTTTATACATGACCAGAATCAACACGCTCCTTATCGCCAATCGCGGCGAAATTGCCTGCCGAATCATGCGCACGGCCAAGGCACAGGGCATCCGCACAGTCGCGGTCTATTCCGACGCCGATGCCAACGCTCCGCATGTCAAAATGGCCGATGATTCGGTGCATATCGGTCCGGCTCCGGTCAATGAATCCTATCTGCTGGTCGACAAGATCATCCAGGCGGCAAAAGATACGGGCGCCGACGCGGTTCATCCCGGCTATGGTTTTCTTTCGGAGAATGCGGCCTTTTCCAAGGCCTGCGCCGACGCCGATATCATCTTTGTCGGCCCGCCGGAAAAAGCGATCGACGTTATGGGCGACAAGGCGCGATCGAAACGGGCGATGATCGCCGCCGGCGTGCCCTGTGTGCCCGGCTATCAGGGCGATGATCAGGCCGACGATGTGCTGATCGCCGAAGCGGGCAAGATCGGCGTGCCACTGATGGTCAAGGCGGCAGCTGGCGGCGGTGGTCGCGGCATGCGGCTTGTCCATGATCTGAAAGACGTGCCCAATGCGATCAAGCTGGCCCGGTCCGAAGCGGAAAATGCCTTTGGCAATGGCGAGCTGATCCTCGAAAAGGCGATCATCAAGCCGCGCCATGTTGAAATCCAGGTATTTGCCGACAGCCACGGCAACACCATCCATCTCGGCGAACGCGACTGTTCGGTCCAGCGCCGCCACCAGAAGGTGATCGAGGAAGCGCCCTGTCCTGTCATGACGTCAGAACTGCGCGAGCAGATGGGTGCGGCTGCGGTGGAGGCAGCCAAGGCGGTTGATTATGTCGGCGCCGGTACGGTGGAATTTCTGCTCGACCAGTCCGGCAGCTTCTATTTTCTCGAAATGAACACGCGGCTGCAGGTCGAACATCCGGTGACCGAGGAAGTCACCGGTCTTGATCTGGTCGCGCTGCAACTGAAAGTTGCGTCAGGCGACTTATTGGGTCTCGAGCAATCGGACATCAGGCTGAACGGCCATGCGATGGAAGTGCGGCTCTATGCCGAAGATCCGGCGGATGATTTTCTGCCCAGCACCGGCCCGGTCCACTTGTGGCAGCCATCCGGCCTGTCGCGGGTCGACAGCGGCATCGAAAGCGGCGGCGAAGTTTCGCCCTTTTACGATTCGATGGTCGCCAAGATCATCACTCACGGCGCTACCCGCGACGAAGCCCGGCGGCGGATGATCAAGGCGCTGTCGGAAACCGCCCTGTTCGGTCCGAAGACCAACCGCGATTTCCTGATTGATGCGCTCGACCGGCCGGATTTTGTGAACGGTGAGGCGACCACCGCCTTCATCGCCGAAAATTACGGAGAAGACGGTGTCGATCTCGGGCCGCATGATTTTTCATCCTATGCGATTGCGGCGGTGATTCATCACAAGCTGCGGCAACAGGCGGCACACCGGCTGGCTCTCAACGTCAATCCGGAAATGCTCGACTGGTCAAACACCGGCGCGCTGGAGACCGTGGCGCAATATACGGATGGCGAGGATGCCCAGACCATCCATGTCCATGTCGACAAGCCCGGCCATTATCGCGTCAGCGCCGGCGAAGAGGGAGTCGCTGTCGATCTGATCAGCCTGACCACCGACCGCGCGAAATTACGGGTCGACGGACGCACGATCGAAGCCATTTATTATGATGACCATCGCACCTTATATCTGGCGCTGCCCAAACGCTCGCTGACCGTCACCGATCTGACCGGACTCAGCGCGATGGAAGATGCCGGTGGTGGTGGCACCGTGGTCGCGCCGATGCACGGGCTGTTGCTCGAGATATTGGTCGAAA
>Ga0105050_10000869_pt1 | contig 45952 bp, 47 predicted proteins | sample FRY01_FD_78088 | JGI IMG/M metagenome (GOLD analysis project Ga0105050, IMG submission 78088) | Freshwater microbial communities from Lake Fryxell liftoff mats and glacier meltwater in Antarctica - FRY-01 | ecosystem: Environmental > Aquatic > Freshwater > Ice > Glacier meltwater ...
CGCAAGCCCAGATAATCGCGCACCCACGGCGCCACCAGCACCCGCATCAAAATCCGGCTGCCAACCCGGGAAATCCTGATCTCGGGCTCATCCAACAAGCGTCATGAATAAGACGGGCTAAACTAAGCTGTCCCTAACACGTCCCAGCTTCGAACTTTTTTGCACGGACAAGGCGCCCATGCTAGGCGCGCCAATCAATAAGGCAGGTTTTTTAGAAAGGTTGCAGGCATGCGCGTAGCAATGATCGGATCAGGCTATGTCGGGCTGGTCTCGGGCGCTTGCTTTGCCGATTTTGGCCATGATGTGGTGTGCGTTGACACCGACCCTGAAAAAATCGCCCGGCTAAATCAAGGCATTATGCCCATCTATGAGCCAGGCCTTGAGCAACTGGTCGCCAGCAACGTGCGGGCCGGCCGCCTCTCGTTCACCACCTCCCTCGAGGACGGGCTGGAGGGCGCACAAGCGATTTTCATCGTGGTCGGCACCCCCAGCCGGCGTGGTGATGGCCATGCCGATCTCTCCTATGTCCATGCCGCCGCTGCCGATATCGCCCGCGCGCTAAAGGGCTATGCCGTGATTGTCACCAAATCCACTGTACCGGTCGGCACTGGTGACGATGTAGAGCGCATCATCAGCGAAACCTGCCCCAACGCCGATTTCGCCGTCGTCTCAAACCCGGAATTTTTGCGCGAAGGCGCGGCGATCAGCGATTTCAAGCGCCCAGACCGGATTGTGGTGGGAACCGAAGACGAACGCGCCAACGCGGTGATGACCGAGCTTTACCGCCCGCTGTTCCTCAACCAGTCGCCGCTGTTGTTTGTAAGCCGCCGCACGGCCGAGCTTATAAAATACGCTGCCAACGCTTTTCTCGCTACCAAGATCACCTTCATCAACGAAATCGCCGATCTCTGCGAAGTCGCCGGCGCGAATGTGCAGGACGTGGCGCGCGGCATCGGCCTGGATAACCGCATCGGCCGCAAATTCCTTAACGCCGGCCCCGGCTATGGCGGCTCGTGTTTCCCCAAAGACACGCTAGCGCTCATAAAAACCGCGCAAGACCTGGGCGCGCCAATCCGCATTGTGGAGACGGTCGCCGCCGTGAACAGCCAACGCAAGCGCGCCATGGCGAGGAAGGTCATTACGGCGGCGGGCGGAAGCGTGCGCGGCAAGCAGATTGCCGTGCTCGGCCTTACCTTCAAGCCCAACACTGACGATATGCGTGATTCGCCGGCCATCGACATCATTCAGGCGCTGCAGGATGCAGGCGCGACTGTGCGCGCCTTTGATCCTGAAGGCCATGAACAGGCGGCGCTCGTCCTGCAGAATGTAGAATACGCCGCCGATCCCTATGATGCGCTGAAGGGCGCCGACGCCGCCGTGCTAGTTACCGAATGGGACGTCTTTAGAGCGCTCGATCTGGCGAGGGTCAAGGCGCTGCTGGCCAGCCCGATATTGGTTGATCTCCGCAACATATATGATCCTGCCGACATGGCCCGCCACGGGATCGAATATTCCAGTATCGGGCGCTAAGAAAACCGCCTGTTGCCAAGCCGCCCTCCCCCCCGGTATAGGCCTGCCACGTGGAGTCGTGGGTGAGTGGCTGAAACCAGTAGTTTGCTAAACTGCCGATCTGGGTAACCGGATCCGAGGGTTCGAATCCCTCCGACTCCGCCAATATTTTCAATGACTTAGGTAAAATTTTGGCACTCCGACATTCACCCCGCATTCCCGGGGGTTTGCGGGCATTGGCTGACCGGAGACTCAGGATACTGAGCGGCATAGCTGGCCAACGGCGCCGGAATCTCTCCTGGCTGATTTCGAGGTGAGGAGTTCGGATTGGCCGAGATGGCTGATGCGTCAAATACGCGGGGCGTTGAGAGCGAGCCGGCGATGCTGTTCGGCCCAGTCGGGCGCGATGAGCTGTGTGTCCTTGAGCCGGTCGAGGGTTAGGTCGGCCGGGGCGGTGCCATCGAGGATGGCCTGAGTGATGGTCGGGCTGAGGAACGCAAGGCGCAGGATACGACCAACATAGGTGGTGGAGAGGGATTGTTCGCGGGCGAGGTCGGCGAGCGTCAGATGGGGATGGGCTTGAAGATGCTGCCACCAGGCGCGGCCTTTGGCGATGGCGGTGAGAAGCTTTGTGTCTGGGACTGTGGAGACGGCGCAGCGTCCTGTCTCTAGCACCAGCCGGACCGCCATGCCGCTGCGCTTGACGCGAACGGGAAGGTTAATGTGGAGATCGGGGACTGGGGAGCCTGTGGAGGCATGTGTAGGTGGCACCCCAAGAGCATCGACCAACGCGTCGCTGGCTATGATAAGCTTGACGCGGTCCGCATGCACCTCAACCTTGCGCACGATGCGGGCGAGCAGGCTCCGAACAGCAGGCCCATCCTTGTCAGCCAGCCTGGCGGACAGGCTGCGGCTGGCCTGCATAACCTTGGTAGTAGTGTCAGGTTTAGCGAGGTCCAGAACAAGCTCGGTGCCGAGCGCGATGGGGTCGGCGAGCCGTTGCCTGATGGCGTCCAGCACCAGCGGCTCGATCTCGCGGGCCGGGATCCGAAGGCCCGTGGGGTCCAGCGCTATGGGCGCTGTCTCAGTGCTGGCAGGTGCCATGCTCCCATGCTGAAGGTGCCGGCTGACATAGTAGCGGTAGCGGACCTTGCCTTTATTGGCATGGGCATGTCGGCGACGAAGTCGCCATCGAGCAGGTTCGGCGCGATCCCCAAGCTGTGGTTGCTGTTGGTTGTCACCTTGTGTTTGCGGGTGCGAACGGGACGTATCCCGTTGATCCGCATCAGTCGGCCGACACGGCGCTCGCCAACGGCGAGGCCTGCCTCCTTCAACTCCATTGTCATGCGAGGGCGGCCATAGCTGCCAAGGCTCAGGCTGTCGTGCTCACGGATGTGCGCCAGCACTTTGGCTGCGCCGCCCTTCGGGTCATGTCGCCGCGCGTGCGCTGGCTCGCGGGCCGCGTCCGCCATGACCTGTAGCCACGCGCACTGACCCGCATCACCCGGCACATCGTCTCCACCTGCCAGAGATGGCGCCAGTTCTCCACAAAAGCGAACCTCACGGCCCCCCATTTGCTAACGATTGGGACTCGCGAAGAACTGGGTAGCCTTTTTTAGGATATCCCTCTCCTCCTTGAGCACGCGGTTCTCAAGGCGAAGACGTTCGTTCTCGCGGGCAAGATCTGCCTGCGGCGCCGCCACCAGATCAGCCGGCCGAAACACCGATACCCATTTGCACAGCGTCGACAGGCCAACACCCAAATCCGACGCAACCCGCCGCCGCGAAAGCCCGCTACTCAGCGCAATCCGCACAGCCTCGCGCTTAAAATCATCCGTATGCTTCATCATCTCGCCGGTCTCCTTGATCGAGTGTTTAACTCTCAAGTCACCGGCACAAAACCGTTACTAGTCCAGGTGATCGGTCATGCCGGGCATAGCGATCATCAAGATTTCGGCACCGGCGGTGCCGGGCGACAGCGGCGCATCAAAACTCAGGGTGATCTGCGAAACACGCTTGGCACTCGATCCGGCGACGGGTGTGGAAGTTGTCACTGAGGGCTGCGCATTTGCCAATGACGGCAGCCCTGTAGCGAGCATTATAGAGAGGGCGAGATGGGCAATTTCAATCTTCATGGTGACGTCCTTTTTCAGTTGGAAACTGCATATGATCGATTGAGGTGACAGCGACTGCTTTCTAGCCAAATCGCTACTCGTCAAAACCATAACCGTACGCCCGCGACGACATTGGTGCTGCTCGGTGCACTGCCGCTGGCCCGGGCAAAGTCTGCACTCCGGCCGACTCGCCACTCCTGTTCGATGCCGATGTAAGGCGCGAATTCGCGACGGATTTCATAGCGCAGGCGTAATCCCAATTCAGCGCTGTCAATGCCTGCGCCTATCCCGAGTTCAGGAATATTCTGCGCTGAGAGGTTCACTTCGACACGTGGCTGGGCAATCAGCCGTTGGGTGATGCGTTGGTCAAGTTCCGCTTCGATCCGGCCAGTGAGCTCGCCCTTGGTAGACAGAAAAATGGCTGCATCGACCTCAAAGCGGTAGCGCGAAAGGCCCTGTATGCCGATGACGGCATGGGTACGGGCTGGGCCAGCAAAATCGTGGCGAACGCCCCCTTGCAGATCGAAAAAGGGTGCAATGGCATGGCTCCACAGCGCCTGCACTTCGGCCTGCTCGATAGGTTCGCCAAATGTGCCTTCACCCTCGGATTTCATCCAAAGCTTGTCGATATCGCCGCCATACCAGCCTTGTACGTCCCACAGATAACCATCGCCGCCTGCCCTTGCGCGGTATTCTGCGCGGTCGGCCATGAACCAGGCAAACTTCTGCCCGCCGTTCTCGCTCGCAAGCTGGTCGCGTGACGGACGCATCGCGTCAGCCCCCCAGATCGCATCAGCGGCGCGCGGCGGGCCATTGCTAGCTTCGGCGGGAGGCGGTGTTTCAAAGGTCGGCAAGTCGATTGCCGGCGCTGTTGCCGTGGCTGTTGCCGTGGCTGTTGCAGGTGGCGTGGTTGCCATGGCGGCCATGTCGTGCCCGGCATGCTGCGCCAGTGCAGGTGCTGCCGAGATGAGCATGGTGCCCAAAAGCAAAGGCCTCACGCCGACACATCCGGCGCAGCGACGGTGACAACCTGCATCATGCCGGCGTGCATATGGTATAGCAGGTGGCAGTGGAATGCCCAGTCGCCGGGTTCGTTGGCAGTGAGGTCAAACTGCGCACTGCTGCCCGGCTGCACGATGACAGTGTGTTTCAGGGGTTGATGCGCCGCGTCCTGCCCGTTCACCAGCTCGAAGAAATGGCCATGCAGATGGATGGGGTGCGCCATCATCGTATCGTTGATCAGCTTGACCCGCACCCGCTCGTCGAAGGCAAAGCGGATCGGGTCATCAGTAACAGCGGTAAACTTGCGTCCGTCGAAGGACCACATATAGCGTTCCATATTGCCGGTCAGATGCAGCTCCAGCAATCGTGTTGGCGTGCGCTGCGGGTTGGGTGCGAGGCTGGCGAGCTTGGTGTAATTCAGCGTGCGATGGCCGAGATCGGACATGCCGATGCCCGGATCACCCATCCGATCAACAGGGTTCATCGATACCATGTCAATCCCTGGCCCGACCTTGACATCGGGCGGCAGCAGCGACGTATCGCGCATCGACATGCCCGACATGTCCATTCCTGCCGAAGCGGCAGGAGCAGGGGCGGGGGCAGCCGGGTTGTGGCCCATGGCGCTATGGTCCATCTTGCTGTGATCCATGGCCCCATGATCCATGCCAGCCATGCCGCCGGGATCACTATGGTCCATGCCCATATCGGCCATAGTGAGCAGCGGTGGCTTGCGCAGTGCTGGAACGGCAGCACGCAGCCCCGGCGCTGAGGCGAGCGTTGCTAATGCCATGCCGGAGCGGTCCATTGATTCAGCGACGATTGTGTAGGCGGGCGCCGCCCCCGGCTCGACCACGACGTCATAAGTTTCGGCGACACCGATCTGAAGCTCGTCCACTTCGACGGGACGGATGTTCTGACCATCGGCGGCGACGACAGTCATCGGTAAGCCGGGAATTCGCACGTTGAAGAAGGTCATGGCCGAGCCATTGACGATACGAAGGCGCACCCTCTCACCGCGGCGGAACAGATATTCCAGCCCTTCCTTCGGTCCATGGCCGTTGGCAAGATAGGTGTAAGTGGAGCCCGTGACATCAGCGATGTCGGTCGGCATCATCCGCATCTGCGCCCACATCCGACGATCATCGCCCGAAAGCGCATATTGGTCGGTGGCGGTATTCTGCTGATAGTTGAAGTAGCCCTCGCCCTTTTTAAGCTTAGCCATGATCGTATGAGGATGAAGCGGGGTAAAATCGCTCAGCAGCAGCACATGGTCGCTATCCGCCTGCACCGGGTCGGGTCCAGCAGGGTCGATGATCAGCGGTCCGTAATGGCCGGATTGTTCCTGAAGGCCGGAATGGCTGTGCCACCAATAGGTGCCCGACTGGCGGACGATGGGGAACTCGTAGCTGAATGTCTCACCCGGCTTGATACCGGGAAAACTGACGCCGGGAACACCGTCATATTGAAACGGCACCAACAGACCATGCCAGTGGACTGAGCTGTCCTCATCCAGCGTGTTGCGAACACGGATACGCACCTTGTCGCCTTCGCGCAGCCGCACAAGTGGCCCCGGCACGCTGCCGTTGACGGCGATGCCATGCCCCGAACGGCCTTGCACGACGCGGTGGCCGGCGCCGATCGTCAGATCAATATCCGTACCCCGCACTTCGTCAAACCCGGCACGTATATGGCCGCCTGTAACGCTATCGCCGCGCGCCCAGGCCGGAAACATCGGCGCGAGCGCGGCAGCGCCGCCGACCAAAGAGGCCCCGCGAAGAAAACTGCGGCGATCAGTCATACCCGTCATTGTCATCCTTACGTGGTGCAAATTTCTACATACAAATACGCGTGCCGCCGCCACGCCCCTCATCAAACTAGCGAGGGTGCGTCACACTGCCATGCTCAAGTCCGCCTCGATCATGCGATCGATGTTGTCGCTGGTGAGGAAACGTCTTCGATTGCATACGAGGCGGTCATAGCGGGAACGAACGCCGGACTGCATCGAGACCAAATTGTACTAGGCGGCTTGGACAAATTTCGTCGGGTGCGGCGCTTAGCTCTGTATATTCTGCCTAGCGGTTTTGACTGGCCAGCGAACGAACAGGCCGACTCCGACGGCTAAGCCAGCGGTGGGCATTAGCACTTGGGTCAGAAAGCCCTTTCCCAAGACTGCAGCGTAACACTCGGCGCTCGCGCAGCGTTGCCCTGTTAGTTTCTTAGGTGATAACAGCCTCTCAGTCACTTCATCCGCTGCATTCGCATGAGTTCTGTCCAAGCCTCATGAAACAGCTCAACAACGGGTTGATCCTGGGGCGGAAGCGCCACTACGGCCGAGGAAGCGACATCCGGAATGTCCGGTACGATTGCCTCTGACAGTGGATGAGCGAGCGTAAACGGGATGCGCAGCGCGCGCGGCGGCACCGGCAGGCTTACCTTGTTGGCCTCGGCACGGAGCAGATCATGCAGCGCCCGGCCTGCGATGCTGTCCCATTCTGCGAGCTGTGCTTCAATATGCGCCGGGCTCATACGAAGACGCGGCGGCAGCAGCCGCTGCCCGGCTTCGAAGATATGGGCTGAGACCAAAGCGGCATGGGCATGGGGACAGTCTGGCCGGGCACGCAAACGGCGCTTTTGGAGCCAGCTCTCATAGGCTGCGATCATCAGCCAGCAGGGCAGACGCTCATAGATGTCTCGAACCATGGACAGCTCTTCCGGCGTCATGGGCCCTACAATTGTGACCAGATGACCGGGCCCCAGTATGATGTCATCAGGGTGGGGACAGTCCCATATTAGGGTACCGCCGCGCGTTTTGCTGCGCGCGTGAATAGCTGCGTACCGGGCCTTGCGATCTTTCCATTCAGCATATTTGGCGGCAAGCTGACGGGCTTCGATACGCTTGGCGCGCATGTGTAGGCTATCAACGAACCGGGCGGCCGAGGTGCTGCCTTTGGCAGCTTTCATAATCTGTGTGTCTACCAGGATCTGGAAAATGGTTTTTTGCTCGGTGACGCCGTCCCGGTTATGCGATTGCTGAATGTGCAGAATTTGCTGCCCAACAAAAGGTAGCATGGTTTTACGTCTCTCAGGAGACAGAATATACAACCCTTGACAGCGCCGCAGTCTCCTGAGCCTCTAAATAGGGAATACGCACGTCTAGAGACACCTGCCCTTACCCATTCACAATATACACGGAGCCTTTCATGCCCCTGCTAACCACCAGCCTCGCGCTCCTAATGCTCGCGAACACCACCCCCGATCCAGCCCCCGAAACCCATTGCACAGGCCAGGAAGCCAACCTCGCCACCTATCTCGAAATGACGGACGTGCTATTCAACAAGCGCCTGCCAAACCGCGCCGCTGACTTTTACGCCGCCGAATTCATCACCCACAACGTCGATGAAGGGGGGCTAGGCACCAAGACCGTGCAACCGAAATTCATGGACGCGATGTGGGCCAATCTGGAAAAAATCGAGCCCGACCGCAAACTCGTCAACAACGTCATCATCTGCAAGGATGATCTGGTAATCTCCCAAGTCACCACCTCAGGTTCACGCGCCGGCGAAACACTTATCGGCAAGCCCGAAGGCCGCCGCCGCTACAAAACCTCAGCCATGGACATTTATCGCTTCAAAGATGGCAAGGTGGTGGAACGCTGGGGCAACAACGATATGGTCGCAAAATCCCGCCAGCTTGGCATGGAGCTGGACCTAAGCCCCATGCCCCTGCCGCCTGAAACGACGCAGAAATAACAGCCCGCTCCAAGCCTCAAAAACCACCTCTTTGAACACCTGCGACAAATCGCTACTGTCAAGAAATAGTCGTTCAACAACCGATCAAGGAGCCCCTGATGACGATGTTAACCACTGGCTTGGCCCTGCTCATGCTCGCTGGCACTGCGCCTGAACCCGCTCCTGAAACCCATTGCAAGGGCAATGAGGCTAACCTCGCCACCTATCTCCAAATGTCCAAATTCCTGTTCAACGAGCGTCAGGCCGAGCGCGCGCCGGAGTTTTACGCCCCCGAAGTCATCAACCACAACAATGACGGCGGAGGCTTCGGCACCTCGAAAGTTAAGCCTGCCGACATGACCGGGCTCTGGAAATACCTACAAATGATTGAGCCCGATCGCCGGATCATCGACAATGTGATTATCTGTAATGGCGATCTTGTTGCCGCCCAAGTCACCGTTACCGGCTCACGCGACGGCAAATCCTTGGTCGGCAAGCCCGAGGGCCGCCGCCGCTACAAGGTGTCCGCCATGGATATGTATCGCTTCAAGGATGGCAAGGTTGTCGAGCGCTGGGGCAATGTCGATTATTTCTCCCAGATCCGCCAGATGGGCCTTCCCGTGGATATTTCGCCCACCCCGCTGCCCCCGGAAGATTGAGGGGCTGACCCCAGAAGGAGCCGCGTATGACAATGCTTACAGCGGGCCTCGCCCTCTTGATGGCCGCCGCTGCCCCCCCAGCGGCCCCGGAAATTCACTGCAAAGGCCATGAAGACAATCTCGCCACCTATCAAGCCATCTCAAAAATTCTGTTCAACGACCGCGACGCCAGCCGCGCCGGCGAATTTTACGCCGATGAATTCATCAGCCACAACAGCGATCTCGGCGGCTCAGAAAAAATGGTCAGCAACCCGGCAAACATGACAAGAATGTGGAATAAATCTCTGGAAGAAGACCCAAACCGCGAACTCATCGACAATCTAATTATTTGCAAAGATGATTTCGTAATAGCCCAAGTCACCCTGCAGGGCGACCGCGCCGGCGAAACCCTCAAGGGCAAGCCGGAAGGCCGCCAACGCTTCCGCGCCTCAGCCATAGACATGTACCGCTTCAAAGACGGCAAGGTCATCGAACGCTGGGGCAACGCCGACCTCGTCGCCATAATCCGCCAAATCGGCCTACCGGTAGACATGACCATAAAGCCGCTACCGCCAGAAGACTAATCTCAAGCCAAAAGCCCGCTTCGGCGCGCATCCATAAGATACGTCCTGCCAAGCAGCACTTCGAGACCATTGGTCAGCAGCAACTGGGGGCCGCGCCGATGCCTTCAGCTTTGAGGCAGAGTTCCAGTTCCGCCCGGTCAAAAGCTTCGAGCTATACGGCGGCATCGACTATGCGCCAGTTCGGCGTGCGCGTCGCCATCCGCTTCTAAAGCGCTTGGGGCGTAGCTAGTTCTTCAGGCCTGATGCATGGTCTCGCCGCCCACAACCGTCTGCAAAATCTTGATATCTTTGATCATCATCGGATCAACCGTATGCGGATCATCCGCCAGCACCACATAATCCGCCAATTTGCCGGCCGTGATCGAGCCTTTGATATCCTCTTCCATCGTATTATAGGCGCCGTTCAGCGTATGGCATTTCAGGGCTTCGGCCACAGTAATCCGCTGGTTCAGCCCCCAGGTCTTTCCATCCCAGCCGGTGCGCGTCACACAGCCCTGAATGCCCATCAACGGCGGAAACACCCCGGCGCTAAAGTCTGATCCCGCCGAAACCCGAATGCCCGCATCCAGCAGATCACGATAAGCCATCATATGGCTCATCAGTGCTTCGCCATAAAAGCCGAACTTGTCCGCGTTGAAATACAGATAGGTATTAAACAAAGAAGGCACCACATTCAGCACCTTCATCCGCTTGATGATATCGTCATTCACCAGGCTGCAATGCGTAATCTTAAACCGCGTGCCCGCCACCGGATGCACCTTATTGGCATGCTCAAACGCCGTCAGCGCCTGCTCAATCGTCACATCGCCATTGGCATGAATATTTACCCTGATCCCGGCCCGGTGCACCTTCTCGGTCCAGCTGCTCACTTCCTCCTGCGTTTGCTTCAAATTGCCTTTGTAGGTTGTGCCCGGAAAATTCACGCTCATCGCCATGGTCCGCTCTGAAAGTGAGCCATCCGTAGAACGTTCCGCCGTCCCCCCCATGCGTATCCATTCATCGCCCACCCCGGTCACCACACCGGCCTCGATGAACGGGTCCATCACATCCTCATACACCTCATAATTCACCCGATGCTTAAGCCGGCCCTCGTTCCTGATCTCGGTCACCGCCCGCAAATTGCCGCCCTGATGACACACGCCCGTAAGCCCAAACTCCGCAAATTTCGCTGAAATAAACGCCGCCCCCTCGCGCTCCCGCTTCAGAACATCCTCAGCGCTATAGGTCACAAACTTGCCCACCCCCTCCATCGAGAGCCGGGCATTGTCCGTCAGCCTGCCATTCAGCGTGCCATCAGGAAACCGATCATAAGTCCCCCCTTGAACGTCCTTCACATCCTTGGTCAGCCCCGCCATCTCCAGAGCCTTATTGTTATAAAAACTGGTATGCCCGCCGCGATGGCGCACCATCACCGGATGTTCACGTGAAACCCGGTCCAGATCGCGCGCATTCAGCGAGCGCCCATCCTTGGATTTAATGTCATCATAAAAATAGCCAATCACCCAATGCCCCGGCGGCGTCTCAGCAGCCCGCGCCTTCAGCTTGCCCACAATATCGTCAATCACCGAAAACTCGGTCCCATAAGGATCACCAGCAATCACATCATAAAGCAGCATCGTGCCATTGGCGTGAATATGCGTGTCGATAAACCCCGGCACCACCGTCATCCCCTTGGCATCCATCATCCGCGTGCCGGGCCCGGCCAACGCCTTGATCTCGTCATTGCCGCCCACCGCCATGAAGATGTCGCCTTTCACAGCAAAGGCCTGCGCCTGGGGCCGTGCGTCATCAACGGTATAAACCTTGGCATTATACAGTATCATGTCCGCCTTGCCGGGACTCGCCGCCAACGCCCGCGCCGAAGCGAGCGTGCCAACAGCCGCACCACCCATACGCAAAACACCGCGCCGACTATGAACCAGTCTTGTCATGCCCCAACTCCCCGCAGAAACCGCAAAAGCATAGGCTATGCCTCACACGCACCGCCGATAAGGTGCGTAATAGTCATAACCGGTGCGCAAAACGCACCAATCATCAGGCCAGCAAGACAAGCCGCGACTCTGTGCCCATGCCCTGCCCAGCACCAATGCTCTAAGGACAGGCCCATGATCGCCGCCTCCTTCCCCGCCCCGCAGGGCAACATAAGCGCGCCCGTTCTCGCCGCCTATGGCTTATCCAAGAGCGTACCCACTAGCATAATGGGCACCCGCCTGCTGTTCTCCGGTCTCAATCTCAGCGTCCGTGCCGGTGAAATCATCGCCATCATGGGCGAATCAGGCATGGGCAAATCCACCCTGCTCAACCTTCTGGCCGGACTGGACACGCCCGATGAAGGCCAGATCGAAATTACCGGCCAGCCCCTCTCCACTCTTTCAGATGACGCTCGCACCGATCTCCGCCGCGATCATATCGGCTTCGTCTTCCAAGCCTTCCACATCCTGCCACATCTAACGCTCGCCCAAAACGTGGCGCTGCCGCTGCTGCTCGCCGGCAAGCCCGCCGCCCCGGCGCTGGCCCGGGCCAGCGTCCTAATCGCCGATGTTGGCCTGCCCGGCCGGGACCATGACTACCCCGCCACGCTCTCAGGCGGCGAGTTGCAACGCATCGCCATCGCCCGCGCCCTCATCCACCAGCCCGCGCTGCTATTGGCCGATGAACCCACCGGCAACCTCGATCCCGAAACCGCCGACAAAGTGCTGGCCATGCTCGTCGCCGCCACCCGCCAGCAAAGCGCTGCCCTCATCCTCGTAACCCACTCAGACCGCGCCGCCGCCGCCGCAGACAGAATACTGCGCCTCTCGGCCACCGGCCTCTCCCCCCATGCCGTTCGCTAACGCCCAAAATCATCAAAACAGCGGCGCGTTCATTTGGTTGATCGGCAGCGAATGGCGCGCGCATCCCGCCCGCCTCGTCATCGCCATCCTCGCCATCGCGGTTGGCGTCGCCCTAGGCTTCGCCGTCCACCTCGTAAACCGCGCCGCCCTGGAAAGCTTCGCCGAAGCCATCAGCACCGTCAGCGGCTCCGCTGATCTGCACGTCCATGCCATCACCCCCGCCGGCATAGACGAAGCCCTATACCCCCGCCTCGCCCGCCTGCCCGGCATCGCTGCTGTAAGCCCGGTCGTCGAACTATCGGCGCGCCTCGCACCCAAAGCCCCGCGCCTTACCCTGCTGGGCCTGGACATACTGCGCGCCGCCGCCGTCACCCCCAGCCTGATCGGGCAACCGCTAGGCGAAGGCGGCGGCAACGCCCTCGATCCAAGCACTGCCTATCTCTCCCGCGCCGCGCTCACCGCCAGCGGCAAAGCCCCCGGAGACCAAATCACCCTCACCGCCGCCGGCCGCAGCCACAGCTTCCGCATCGCCGGCGTGCTGCCCCTAGCCGGCGAAGACCAGCTGCTAGCCGTCATAGATATCGCCGAAGCCCAATGGCGCTTCGGCCAGCTAGGCCGGCTCCAACGCTTCGACATCACGCTGGCCAAAGCCGCCCCCCCCGGAGAACCTACCCGCGAAGACACCATAGCCGCCCTGAAAGCCGCCCTGCCCGCCGATGCCGAAATCGTCACCCCCGAAGACGAAGCCAGCCGCAGCGCCAGCCTGTCCCGCGCTTACCGGGTAAATCTCGGCATGCTCGCCATGGTCGCGCTGCTCACCGGCGGCTTCCTCGTCTTTTCCGCCCAGTCCCTCTCAGTCGCCCGCCGCACGCCGCAATTCGCCCTGCTCCGCGTGCTAGGCCAACGCCGCAGCACGCTCCGCCGTCAGCTCCTCATCGAAGGCCTGATCCTCGGCCTGCTCGGCAGCCTCACCGGGCTATTGCTCGGTCAAGGCCTCGCCGCCCTCGTCATAAACCTCATCGGCACCGATCTCGGCGGCGGCTATTTCAATAACTCAAACGCCGCCCTAGCCCCCGCCCCCGGCGCCGCGCTCGCCTTCGCCGGCCTCGGCATCGCCGTCGCCGTCATCGCCAGCCTCGCGCCCGCCGAAGCCGCCGCCCGCGCCCAGCCCGCCGTGGCTCTCAAAGCCGGCGCAGATGCGGCTGACCCCTCCCGCCAATGGCCCGCATGGCCCGGCCTTACGCTCCTCATCGCCGCCGCCCTCGCGGCCCTCGCCCCGCCCGTCGCCGGTTTGCCGCTCCTAGGCTATGCAGCCATGGCGCTGCTACTGGCAGGCGGCATCGCCATCATGCCCTGGCTCGCCCGCGCGCTTCTGTCCCCCCTCGTCGCCCGCCACTGGCCCGTGCCCATCGATCTCGCCCTTAAACGCCTCTGGGGCGCGCCCGCAGCCGCCGCCGTAGCCCTCTCCGGCATCGTGGCCAGCACCAGCCTTATGGTGGCTATGGCGGTGATGGTAGAAAGCTTCCGAGGCTCGGTCGATGAATGGCTCGTGCAAGTCCTCCCCGCAGACATTTACCTGCATGTCGAAGGCGCAGACGCCGGCGGCCTGGACCGCGCCGCCCAAGCCCGCATCGCTGCCCTTCCCGGCGTCGACAGCGTGCGTTTTGTGCGCCAAATCCCGCTCCGCCTCGCCCCAGACAGACCTGCCATCATCCTCTCTGGCCAGCCCAATCCCAGCGCCAGTATCCCTCTCATAAAATCCACCAATATCCCCCAAAACGCCCTCCCCGTCTGGGTCTCCGAGCCCATGGCCTATCTCCACAACCTCACCCCCGGAGACATGCTCACCCTGCCGCTGGCCGGCCAGCAACGCCAAGTCTTCGTCGCCGGCGTCTGGCGCGATTATGCCCGCCAATTCGGCGCCGTCACCATGGACAGCCAAGACTTTGAGGCCCTCACCAAAGACACCACAAAAACCGAAGCCGCCCTAACCCTCACCCCAAACACCCCCGCCGCCCCCGTCATGCGTGCGCTGCGAAACACCCTCCCCCCCGCCATCGCCGCCCAAACCATGATCGCCGAACCCCGTGCCCTGCGAAAACAAGCCCTCGCCATTTTCGACAAAAGCTTCGCCATCACTTACGCGCTGGAAGTTATCGCCATCCTCATAGGACTCATCGGCGTAGCCACTACCTTCTCCGCCCAAACGCTCGCCCGCACCCGAGAGTTCGGAATGCTCCGCCATATCGGCGTAAAACGCCGCCAGATCATGGCCATGCTGATGAGCGAAGGCGCAATATTAGGCGTCCTCGGCGTAACCGCCGGCATCACGCTCGGCCTCGTCATGGCGCAGGTCCTCATCCACGTCATAAACCCTCAAAGCTTCCACTGGACCATGGACACCCGTCTCCCCTGGGGCCTCCTCGCCAGCCTCGCCGCCGCCATCATAATCGCCGCCGCCCTCACCGCGCGCCTCGCAGGCCGCCGCGCGCTAAGCACCAGCGCCGTCCAGGCCGTCCGGGAAGATTGGTAATGCTACGCCTCCTCGTCCTAATGCTCCTCGCCGCCCCAACGCTCGCCGCAGATTACGCCCCAGATTATGCAATGGTGCGCCCGAACACCCCCCTCAGCTTCCCCAAAGATCACGGCGCCCACCCAGACTTCCGCACAGAATGGTGGTACGCCACCGGCTGGCTAAAAACCGCCGCCGGCAAAGACCTGGGCTTCCAAATCACTTTCTTCCGCACCAGCACTGGCCTCGATTCCAAAAACCCCAGCGCCTTCACCCCTCATCAAATCATCTTTGCCCACGCCGCCCTATCCGATCCCAAACACGGCAAACTAAAACACGCCCAGCGCATAGCCCGCGCCGGCTTCGGCCTCGCTGAAACCAAAACCACAGACATGACCCTAACGCTGGATGACTGGACCTTAACACGCCAAAAAAACGGCCAATTCCACGCCAAAGCCAAAGGTCAGGATTTCGCCCTAAACCTAACCCTCACCCCCACCCAACCCCTGATCCAACAAGGCCAAAATGGCTACAGCCAAAAAGGCCCAAACCCCTTAGAAGCCAGCCATTATTACACAATCCCCCAGCTAAAAGTCACCGGCCAGATCACCCGCAACCAAAAGCCAGAACCCATCACCGGCACCGCCTGGCTAGACCGGGAATGGTCCTCCAACCTCCTAAACAAAAACGCCGCTGGCTGGGACTGGCTAGGCCTAAACATGGATGACGGCAGCGCCCTCACGCTCTTCCAAATGCGCCACAAAAATGGCTCCAAACTATGGGCCGGCGGCTCCTACCGCCCCAAAAACGGCCCACTCACCATCCTAAAACCCGAAGACATCACCTTCCGCCCCGGCAAAGCCTGGCACTCCCCCCGCACCGGCGCCACCTACCCCATCGCCCCCATTCTAGAAATAAACCTCCCCACAGGCCGCCGCCGCCTGCCGGTAAAACCCCTCATGGCCGATCAAGAACTAGACAGTAGAAAAGGCGGCGGGCCGGTATATTGGGAAGGCGCAGTAACTGTGCCGGGCGGCCGAGGCTACCTAGAAATGACCGGCTACCTAACCCCCCTCAAGATGTAAGCGTCAAAAGCGCCGCCGCCACTTCGTCAGGATGCGTGAGCATCGCCATCCGCTGATACGGCAGATCAATATTCGTCCACCCCGGCGCGCGCGAAGGCCCCCACATTTTCTCGGAAGACTGCGCAAACTCCTGCCCGGTCAGCCGCACACAGCTGCGCGGTTTGCCTTCCCAGCCGCCATTCACCAACGTCAGCCGGTCCGTCCAGGCCTTGGCGGGATGCGGCGTAATCCGCCGCTGCAGTTTCTCGCGTATCGCGGGCCACTCCTTGTTCACCAGCATATCGAGCGGATAATCCTTCCAGAAATCCATCATATAGCCATCAATAAACCCCGCCCGCCGCTTGGCGAAATACGGCGTATCGCTGCCATCGGGCATGGTCTCCACCCCGCTCAACCGGTCGCCGGCCGGAATCACCGCATCAAAAAAGCAGATATGCGCCACCTTGCTCTGCCGCCGGTCAAGCGCCCCGGTCACCGCCACCCCCGAAAAACTATGCCCCAGCAAAATCACATCTTCCAACTCCTCGCAGTCAATCACCTGCGTAATGTCGGTAATATGCGTCTCCAGCCCCACCTCACGGTTCGCCAAATGCGCCCGCTCCCCCACACCGGTCAGCGTCGGCGTATAAACCCTATGCCCCTTGGCCCGCAGCCGGTCCGCCACATCGGCCCAAAGCCACCCCCCCAGCCACGTCCCATGCACCAGCACAAAGGGCTGCTTCCTGCCCGCCGGAGGTTGCGCCGCCACGCCAGTAGCAGCACCCACCATCGCGCCAGCGCCCACCATGCCTGCCAATATACCGCGTCGATCAATAGTCATAATCCCTCACTCGCTCGCTGCCCCTAGCCGTGCCATTTGCGCCAGATACAGCCGCCGCGTCACGGGGATGAACAACAAAGGCACCACCCCATAAAGCACCGGCACCGCCGCCATAGCATAGCGGATCTGATCCTCGCCAAACACATTGGTCGATAAATACCCCACCGTCGTCGGCCCCAAAAGCAATCCAGACAGGCTAATCGCCATATAATAAAGCGCCACTATCTGCCCCCGGATCTGCGCCGGCGTGATCAGCAGCAACGCCGTAACGCCCACAGCAGACACAATCCCGATGCCAATGGTATTAAAAATCAGCAGCCCAAAAGCCAAGACGGGATCAGGCGCGAAAAAAGGCACCACGCCAGAAGGCACCATCAGCAAAAACCCCGCCACCATGATCCGGAACGGCGCATCGCGCATCCCCTTCTGGCTCAGCCGGTCCGAAAGCCAGCCCATAAACAACACATTGACCGGCCCCAAAATCACAATCACCGAGCCATTGATGGTGGCATATTTCTCCGGCGGCCACCCCCAGGTCCGCTCAAACAGCGCCGGCAAAAAGCCATGGCTATAGGCAATAATGGTCATCACCGCGACCAACGACACAAACCCAATATAAGTGCCCTTATGGCGCCACACATAGCCCAGCGCATCGCCCATGCCATTGCCCTTCAAGCTGGCATCGCGCGCCACCGCCAGCCGCCGCGCCGGCTCCGGCATAAACACAAAAAACAACGCCACCAGCAGCCCCGGCAGCCCCACAGCCATGAACGTAAACTGCCAAGGCGCTATCTCGCCCACCAGCGGCAAGCTAAGCTCGGGAATTGATTTTGCCCATATCAGCACACCAGCGCCAATGAACGACGCAATCCCCGCCCCCACGCTCACGGCGGCTGAATAAAACGCAATCGGCTTGCCCCGCCGTTCAGGCGGAAAGCTGTCCGAAATCATCGAAAAAGCCGCCGGGCTCAGCGTCGCCTCGCCCACGCCCACGGTCATCCGCGTAAAAAACAAATGCCAAAAATCCTTCGCCAGCCCGGAAGCCGCCGTCGCCAAAGACCAAACCGCCACCCCAGCCGCCACAATCCAGGTCCGCCGCGCCCGGTCCACCAACCACCCCAACGGCAAGCCCATCGTGGCATAAAATATCGCAAATGCTGGCCCAATCACCCAGCCAATCTGCTCGTCAGTAAGCCCCAGATCCGCCTTTATAGGCCCAATTAAAAGCCCCAAAACATAGCGGTCCACAAAGCTGAAAATATAGGCAATGGTCAGCATCACCACCAAAAACCACCCGGTCCGCGCCGGCGGATAGGCGACAGGCGCTGGCACGCCCTCAAGGCTCATGCAGCGTCGGCAATCGAATAAATCACCACCAGATTGCCATCAAAATCCAAAATACCCACCTCGCGCCCCGTGCGGCCATCATTGGTCACCAACTCGCCTTCAGGATGTACCGTCAGCCCCAAGGCCCGCGCCCCCGCCATCACCGCATCAGGATCAGCCACCTCCAGCACAATCGCACTGCGGCGCGGCAGCGGTACCGACGGCATCGCCATATTCTTGATCTCGCTCAGCGCCATGCAGCGCGGCTGGCCGGGCGCAGACAATACCGAAAACCCAATCACCGCATCCGCTGCAATCTCGAACACAGGAAAGGAATAGCTCTCCGGATTATGGCCCTTGCGAAACTCCTCGGTAAACCCGAGCACATCACCATAAAAGCGCATCGCCCGGTCAATATCCGCCACCACGAAATTGGCCCGCTGAAACCGCACCTGAGGTTTATCAGCCATCAGACCCCCCTCCATTCCGCAGGCTCCCCCCGAACCGAACAACATTGCACGCCAACATTGCCCCCATAATAAAGATTGGCAAGTGCGCGCGGCATATTCTCAAACCCCGCAATCACATCCTGCACCGGCTTCAACCGGCCATCGGCTATCCAGCCCGCCATTTCCTCCATCACCGCCTCCCACCGGTCCAGATGATTATACACGAAAAACCCCTTCATCCGGCTGTCCGTCACCCGCAGCCGTGTGTAATTCGGCAGCGCAAACTTCTCGGCGCGCGTATACTCACTGATGGATCCACACAGCACAATCCGCGCGTGCATCCGAAGCCGCTCCAAACACGCTTCAAGCGTCTCCCCGCCCACATTGTCAAAATACAAGTCAATCCCGTCCGGCCGAAGCGCGTCCAGCCGCTCAGCAATATCTTCCGCGCGATAATCAATCGCCGCAGAACAGCCCAGCTCCTTGATAAAAGCACATTTCTCCGGCCCGCCCGCAATCCCCAGCACATCACAGCCAACAACATGCGCCGCCATTTGCAACACCATAGACCCCACACCGCCAGCCGCCCCTGAAAGCACCATCCGGTCACCTGGCAGCGGATCACCCGTCGCAAACAACCCGGCATGCGCCGAAAGCCCGGTCATCCCCAACACACCCGAACCAAGGGCCGCCGGCAGCCCATTAGGCGGCATAATCTTAAACCGCTCCTTCGGCCCAAGCCCCGAAACCTTATAGGTCTGCCAGCCCATCTGCCCCTGCACCATCATGCCTTCGGAAAAGCCGGCTTTGCGCGATTTCACAACCTGCGCCACCCCGCGCCCATGGATAATATCGCCGGGCTTCAGCACCGCCTCCCCCGCCGCCCCGGTGCCCTGCATGTAGAAGCGCATCACTGGTGCCAGCCCCAGATAATGCGTCTTCAAAAGCACCTCATCCGGCCCCGGTTCGGGCACGGGTTCGGTGGTAAAGGCAAAATCCCCCGGCGTCACATTGCCCACCGGCGCCCGTGCCACCCGCCATTGGCAATTCAGCCCCTCATCCATCACAACGCGGGCCGCCAGCACGTCGAAACCAGCTAGCGCATCAACCTCAGCCATGCGTCGCCACCACTTCATTCACTTCATAAAAATAGCCGTCCAGATCCCAAAACGAACACCCGATCATATCCTTCTCGTGCCCATCAGCCCCCGTCACCGTCCATTCGCGCGGCTCGCAATGCACATGTGAACCAAGCCCCCGCGCCCGCGCCAAAGTGCTACGCGCATCCTGCGATGCCACCACAAAAATAGGCGCCCCAAATGCGATGCGCGTTGGCAACACAGCCGGCGCGTCCTGCTTTGGTTCCAGCCACTCCAAAAGCCCGATCATCCCCACCAGATCATCTTCACACTTCAAAATCACCAGCCGCGTCCGATCCCCGGCCGCCCCCGCCGCCAATTGCGTGCCAGAAAGCGTAAACGGCGTGTCCATCCAGCGCGTCATGCCAAACACATGCTCATACCAAGCCGCCGCTTTGGCTACATCGCGCACCATAAGCGTCGTGCGTTTGATGATATCGGCCATAATGCCTCACTTGGGGACGCAGGTCTCTCATCATTCATCTTGACCGCCCCCTGCCCTGCGTCAAGCCAAAAACCCTGAAAAAAGAGGGACTTTCTTTTCACCTTATTTTTTGTCTGGACAGGGTAGAGATACTTTGTTAAAATACAAAAAAAACAAGCTAAACACAGTAATAACAGGGGGTTCTGCTATTATGTTGGTTAAATCCATATCACGTTTGCGCGGGGCGTTACTTGCTTCTATGGCGCTCGCCGCTGCGCCCGCTTTTGCCCAAGCTACCGTCGAAGATTCTGATACCATCGTGATCACCGCGAGGCGGGTATCGGAAACGCTAAACGAAGCCCCTGTCGCCATCACTGCCTTCAACAGCGCCTCGCTTGAGAAGCAGAATCTTCGTGATTTCAATGATATCGCCACATTAACGCCGGGCATCAGCTTCAGCCAGGCTTTCGGCCGCACGGGAGATCGTCCGGTCATCCGCGGTCTCGGCAATGTGCTCGCCGGCGTACAGTTCGGGGTTGAATCCGGCGTTTCGGTGTTCATCGATGGCGCGCTGTTCCGCGGCGACATCCAGACCATCAACTTTGATGCGCTTGAGCGCGTCGAGATCGTCAAAGGGTCCCAATCCGCCCTGTATGGCCGCAATACCTACGCCGGCGCCATCAACTTCATCACCAAAACACCGGGCGACAAATTCGCCGGCCAAGCCCGCGTCCGCGCCGCCCAATATGGCGAGTTCGAAGCTACCGCAAATCTGGAAATCCCGCTGCTGCCCGGCTTCGCCTCGCTCCGTCTCGATGGCCGCTATTTCAACTATGAAGGCGAATTCATCAACCAGATCAGCGGCAAACAAGATGTCGGCGGCCAGAACAGCCGCTCGATCGCTGGCACGCTCTACGTCACCCCCTCACCATCAATTTCATGGCGCACGCGGGTTGAATATAGCGAAGACCGGGATGAAGATTTCCCCCGTTTCCTTCAGGCCGGCGCCCTCAACAATTGCGAACCGGGCTTTCGTTCGCCGCGATTCCGGGGCGGCGGGCAGTTCATCAGTAACAATGAAAACCAGTATTTCTGCGGGCCCATTCAGCCGCAACCAGATGGCATCTTCCTGAATGGCGCAGAGCCTGGCGTCTTCAACGGCGGACCGGGGCTGGATTCAACAGAACCCGGCCTCGCCTTCTCCGGCTCGGAAGTAAAACGCATTTTCGTCACCAGCAAATTGACCGCGGATATCAAGGACGGCTGGACCTTCACCGCCATCGGCGCCTATCGCCGCGACAAAGCCAAAGTCGGCAATGACTCAGATCACAGCGCCTTGAACTTGTTCTTCGGCCCAGCATTCCTCCGGCCGGTCACCGAAGCGTTCTTCGGCGCCACAAATTCCCGTGATTTTGAGGATTACAGCGGCGAAGTCCAACTCGCCTCACCGGCGGATCGGCCGATACGCGGTCTTATCGGCCTTTATTATTACAACTTCACCCGCCGAGACCGGGACATATTGAAAGATGGCCAAGGCGGCGCAACCATACCCCCCTTCCTCACGACACTCACCACTGCCAACGAGGAACAAACCATCCGCAACCGGTCGGTCTTCGGGCGTCTGGAAGTCGATCCCACCGATGAGATCACCATCGGCGTCGAGGGCCGCTATCTTTATGAAGAAAAGGGCTTCGGCAACGTTCAGGGCGGCGTGCTGGTGCCCGCGGTGCCTTTTTCAACCAAAGATTTCATCCCGAGGGTCACTATCGACTGGAAGCCCAATCCCTCTACCCTCGTCTATGCCATCTACACCGAGGGCAATAAGCCGGGCGGTGTAAACGGTGCCATCGGCGCTTTGAATGGCCAACCAGGCTATCAAGATGAAACCCTAAAAGGCGGCGAAATCGGCATCAAGAAAGGCCTGCTGGATAACAGCCTTCAAATTAATTTTGCCGGTTATTACAACAAGGTCAATCAAGTCCAACTCACCCAGCCAGTGCCAACCAGCCCGGGCGTTGCCAATAGCGCCACCACATCGATTGCTTCCAATCAAGGCGATGCCCGCGTTTATGGCTTCGAGCTTGAAGTGGTCGCCCGCCCCTCGCGAGATCTGACCGTCACCCTCGGCTACGCGTGGACCAACGCCAAATTCACGCGCGGCTGCGATGAGTTCGAATACGCCCTTAACACCGGCGGCCTGCGTCAGCCCGCGGGGCTGGGGGATAGACCAGATGATCCCCAATATGCCTTCTGCGATATCTCCGGCAGGCAGCTGCCGCTCGGCTCGGAGCATCAAGTATCGGCAGCTGTTGATTATCGCCGCGATGTCGGCGGCGGCATGGAAATCTTCGGCAACGTGAACACCAGCCTTGAATCAACCAAGTTCGTACAGGTGCACAATCGCGCCGAAACCGGCCCCACAACATTGGTCGGCGCACGGCTCGGCTTTGGCAATGACGCCTGGGAAATCTCCATCTTCGGGCGCAACCTGTTCAACGAGGACTCAATTCCGCTCGCCACCCGCTGGCTTGATTTCAGCAACGGCTTCGCCCCGCGCGATATCCCGCCCGCACAATTGGGGACTGCGGATACGGGCGCACCCCGGGCATTCTTTGCCGCCCTGCGTCGCAGCCGCTCGGTTGGGGTAGAAGGCCGGATACGTTTCTAGTGTAAACGACGCGTGGCCATCAACCGGCTAAGCGTTGCAGATACGCGATGTTTTTCGCCACTTCTGGCAGATCGTCACTCGCTATGGATTAGACGCAAAGCTGGAAGCCCCATAGCTATTCGGCGATGCGCCTGACAGTAAGCGTAACCGATATGGCAGCAAGCGCTGGCAATATCGAAACCAACCCAAACACCACAGAATAGCCGACATTATCAGCCAACAACCCTATAAAGGGCTGCATCAACGTCGCGCCGATACTACCAGCCGCACCGCACATCCCCCACGCCGTGCCCACAGATTTGGCGGGGAAAATATCCGTGGGCAGGGTAAATAATGGCGTCGTCTTAAACTGGTTCATGAACAGACCAAAACTTATCAAACCAAGCGCCACAAACGGGCTATCAACTACAGCCGCTAGGCCCGCGACCGGCACCAGCACCGCGGCAATCCACAAAAATGAGATACGCGTTGTCCATAACGACCAACCCCGACCAAGAACTTTTCCGCTCAGCCACCCGACAAATAGCCCGCCAAGATCAGAGAAAAGAAACGGAATCCACGCAAATAATCCAATCTGCAACAAGCTGAATCCCCGTGCTTCAGACAGGTAAATCGGTAACCAAAACAGGTAGAAATATAGCAAATTATCCGCAAAAAAACGCGCCGCCATCAAGCCTTGTAAATCACGGCGGCGGATCAAGGTCCTCCATGTCTCCGAACCCTGCGCACCCGGCTTATCAGGCACCCGATCCTGCATAATGAGATGGCTTTCGGCCGGCGTCAGACGGGGATGCGCCTCAGGCGAGAAATAATATTTCCGCCAAACCAGCAGCCATAAAAAGCCCATCGCCCCTGGGACCAGAAACGCCGACTGCCAGCCATAATAATAAATCAGCAGGCCCAGAAAGGGCGGCGCAGTTAACGCGCCCACCCCGGTGCCCACCCGCACCATGCTCGCCCCCAAGGCCCGGTCTTTCTTCGGAAACCACTCCGCTACGGCTTTCATGGCCGCCGGAAAGTTCAAGCTTTCCGTAAGCCCAAGCAGCGCGCGCAAGACAAAGAAACTCAAAAGTCCCTGCCCCAACGCATGCAGCATGCCCGTCAGGCTCCACAGGACAATCGCCCAACTGAAGCCGCGCTTGGTCCCTATAAAATCCAATATCCGTCCAGCTGTTGCCTGGCCTATCGCATAGGTGAGCAAAAACGCCGAGGTGATGAACCCATAATCCGCCTTGGAAAGATCAAACTCTTTCTGCAAAATAGGGGCTGCAATCGCCAGCGCCTGTCGGTCCAGATAGTTTATCGCCGTCACACAAAGCAAAAGTAGCGCAATCCGCCACCTAACCCCTTCTCGGCCAAATATCCCCCGAGTATCAAACAGCGGAAGGTTACCGAACATCGCGGTTCATACCAAGACTAAGCCCCCTCACGCCCCACCAACCCCAAACTCAAATCCCAAAGCCGCGCAGACCGCGCCGCATTCTCCGCCTTAGCGGAAAGCGGCTGCGCAAACGCCTCAGCCCCCGCTTTCTGCCTATTCCCCCAGCTCCAATGCACGCCCGAGCGCGTAAACCCGTCATCAGCCACCACCATCGCCACCCGCTCCCCAGAAAGCGGCTGCGATACATACCCCTTGGTAATGTTCTTCTGAAACCAGGGAAAAATCCGCTGAAACGCTGCCGGCGCATGCCGAAACAAAGGCGTATCCGCCACACACCCCGGATACAACGTCGAAAACACGATCCCCGTCCCCTCATGAAACCGCGCATGAAGCTCCCGGCTCATCATCATCAACGCCAGCTTGGAATCCTTATACGCTTTCCCCGGCTTAAACGCCTTGCCGTTAATCATCGCCACCGGCGCCAAAAACCCCGCCGCCAGCCCCTGCAAATCCCCCAGATCAGCCGGCGCCGGAATCGGCACCTTCCCGCCAAACTCCTCAGAATTCGCCGTCACTGTCCCCAACGTCACCAGCCGAGGCGCGTCTGCCGCTTCCAAATCACCGAGCAACAAATTCGCCAGCAAAAAATGCCCCAGATAATTCGTCGCCACCGCCAGTTCATACCCCTGCGGGCTCCGCAAAGGCGCCTCCAGTCGAGGCATATAAACGGCAGCGTTCAACACCAAAGCGTCCAGCCCCCGCCCCAAGCCCCGCCAGCCCTCCACAAACCCCCGCACCGAGTCCAAATCCCCCAAATCCAAATGCAGCAACGTCCGGCGATCGTCCGCAATCCCCACCTCGCGCGCCGCAGCCTCCGCCTTCGCCAAATCCCGGCATGCCATCACCACATGCCAGCCCCCAGAATCGGCTGATCTATCCGCCAGCGCCTTCGCCGCCCAAAGCCCCACGCCCGAAGACGCCCCTGTAATGATGACTGTTTTGGTATGGTTCATACCCCCGCTCTTGCCTCAGCCACCGCGCCAACGTCAAGCACTTGACGTAGCCGCCCGCCCCGGCAAGGACATCCTCCGAGAAAATGACCATGCAACGCCAAATCTTCGAAACCCCGCGCGGCCCCCAGTCCGTCCTCCTCAGCACCAGCGCCAGCCCCTCCGCGCCCTGGCTACACTTCGGCCACGCCACCGGCATGCATGCGCGCCTATACGCCCGCTTTCTCGAACCCCTTGCCCCGCACTTCAAGATCATTGCCGCCGATTTCCGCGGCCACGGTGAAAGTCCCTTCTTCCTCCAAGACAATCCCATAAATGACTGGCAAGACCTGTCCGAAGACACGCTAGCCCTCATCAATACGGTCGCACCCGCGCAGAAATTCTGGCTAATGGGCCATAGCCTAGGCGCCGTCTGCGCCTTGCTGACCCTCACCCATCATCCCGCCCGCATCGCCGGCGTCATGGCGCTAGACCCGCCGCTGCTGCCTGCCCAGCGCGTGCCCGATTTCACCCCCGCCAACCTAGAAAACGCCTTCCCCCTCATCCGCACCTCACTAAACCGCAGCCCGCATTTCCCCGATCGCGCCACTATCGAAGCCGCCTATCGCGGCCGCGGCGTCTTCAAAACTTTCTCCGAAGCAGACCTGATGGCCTATCTAGAGGGCGGCCTCGCCCCCGGCCCAAACGGCCTACACCTGCGCTGCACACCGCACGCCGAAGCCGCCACCTTCAACGGCTTCAGCACAGACCCCAAAATCTGGCCCGCCGCCCTCACCCGCCCCTTCAGCCTCCTCGCTGGGCAAACCAACTCCACCGTCCCAGACGACACCCTCGCACGATACGCCGTCCATCCGCTCTGCCATGAAGCCCGCCGCCTGCCAGGCACTGATCATTTCCTTCCCCTGCAAGCCGGCGAAACCATCCGTACATCACTATTGTCGCTGCTCAGATCATAGCTTGCACCATCGCCGCCAATATGAGATATTTTAAGTTCAAAGCATTCCAAAGGCACCACGCATGAACATCCACGCCCCCGCCATTCACCCCGTCGCCGAAGCCGCTCTCCCCCCCATCAAATGGCCCCGCTTTGAATGGTCAGACCCTCTTCTCCTTGACGGGCTTCTCACCGAAGAAGAGCGCATGATCCGCGACGCCGCCCGCGCCATGTGTGACGCCGAACTCATGCCGGCCGTAAAACTCGCCAACCGCCACGAAAAATACGATCCGGACCTTATGAAAAAATTCGGTGCCGCCGGCCTCCTCGGCCCCACCATCGAAGGCTATGGCTGCGCCGGCGCCAGCTACGTCGCCTACGGCCTCGTCGCCCGCGAAGTCGAACGCGTAGACAGCGCCTACCGCTCCGCCATGTCCGTCCAGTCCAGCCTCGTCATGTATCCCATCTGGGCTTACGGCTCGGAAGCGCAGCGCCAAAAATACCTCCCCGGCCTCGCCACAGGTGAGCTCATCGGCTGCTTCGGCCTCACAGAGCCAGACGCCGGCTCCGATCCCGGCGGCATGAAAACCCGTGCCAAAACCGTCCCCGGCGGCTATGTCCTGAACGGCGCCAAAATGTGGATCACCAACTCCCCCATCGCCGACATCGCCGTAGTATGGGCCAAATGCGACGATGATAAAATCCGAGGCTTTGTCATAGAACGCGGCGACACCGGCTTCACCGCCCCCAAAATCGAAGGCAAATTCAGCCTCCGTGCCGGCGTAACCGGCGAAATCGTCCTCGCCGACGTCCACCTCCCCGCCGAACGCATGCTCCCCGGCGTCCAAGGCCTCGCAGGCCCCTTCGGCTGCCTGAACAACGCCCGCTACGGCATCGGCTGGGGGGCCATGGGTGCCGCAGAGTTCTGCTGGCACGCCGCCCGCCAATATACCCTGGACCGCCAACAATTCGGCCGGCCCCTCGCCGCCACCCAGCTCATCCAGAAAAAACTGGCCGACATGCAAACCGAAATCACCCTCGGCCTAAGCCTCGCCCTCCACCTCGGCCGCCAAATGGACGATCACAAACTCGCCCCCGAAGCCATCTCCATCCTAAAACGCAACAACTGCGGCAAGGCGCTGGCCATCGCCCGAGAATCCCGAGACATGCACGGCGGCAACGGCATCTCCGACGAATACCACGTCATCCGCCACGTCATGAACCTCGAAGCCGTAAACACCTACGAAGGCACCCACGACGTCCACGCCCTAATCCTAGGCCGCGCACAGACCGGGCTACAGGCGTTCTTTTAGAGTCGATTGCGCTCAACGCCCTCCCCCCTCCCTCCCCCCCGCGGGGAGGGCGACTCGGCACCAGCCGAGCGGGGTGGGGGATCCCGCCCGTTGCAGCTGAAGGCGAAAGAGGCCTCCGGCGGCTGGGGGCGAAACCCCCAGACCCCAAAACCCCCTCTCCCCTCGCGGGAGAGGGAGGGGCCCGCGCCCCGCAGAGGGCGTGGGAGGGAGAGGGGGCCTATTTCTCTACCCAGACCTCCCAATCGTCACCACGGTCCGCGCCGGAGCTTTGGCCAAGCCAGCATCAGCCTAAGTTGTAATATACGCCGGGGACCAGCCGAGAATACGCTCAAGATTAATTCTTATTGTTCCAAACTTTTTTCGGCATTCTCTACTATTTTTGCAAACCCCTTTAAAAGTGCCCATGAAAAATAGGCTTGGAATGCGCTTCCAAGCGTTGCTGCAAAAAGATATAATTTTGTTTCTCCATCAAAGTTTAAACACGCTATCGCCAACATAATGAAAATAATTATCCAAAAGTATAGGCTAATGCTTGCAATCCTTTGCAGGTGAATTGAAATTCTGGACTTCTTTTTGTAAATATCTTCCATTTGGTATTTTCCTACAATTTTGAAACTAATATCAGATATGTTTGGGGGCCAAACCCCCGGTCACCAGATGCCCCTAACACCTCAAATCCACCAGCAGCTCCGGCACAAACCGCGCCCGCAGCGCCGCCAGCGCGCGCCGATGCAGCCGCTCAGGTGCCAACACCCCCGGCACCAACGCCCTCGATGCGCTGCCCGCCATACTTGTCATGCGGAATGTTCCCGCACGAAGCCGTGGCGAGAGACGCAACGATCAGGCCTGAAATCAGGCCCTTGCGACCATTGATCGACTTGATCACAATACCCCCTCAAATTTCGGCAAATATCTCCATAAATTCAATGTGTTAAATAGCAAAGCATCTCAAACACCCGCCTTGGAAAATACGGAAAACGAGCCTAACCTTCCTAACTTTTGCCCGCCCCTAAAGCCGCCAACAGCTCCGGCACAAACCGCGCCCGCAGCGCCGCCAACGCCCGCCGATGCAGTCGCTCAGGCGCCAACACCTCCGGCACCAGCGCCTTCGCTGTTGCGGCAGACGGCGCATCCCAAGGCTCAAACGCCGCCTCAGCCCGCGCGAACCCCCAAGCCCGCGTCAAATGGCTGCCAAACCGGTCCGGCGTCAAATCCGGCCAGCCCGCCACCTGCCCTAAAGGCACAGCGTCCGCCGCCACGCCCAGCCGCGCCGCCAATAGCGCTGCCAACCGCGCCGAAGCCCCCTCGCCCGTCACCCGCACCACAGCCGCCGTCACCAGCGGCTCCAACGCCGCCGCGAGCACATCAACCAGCGCCTCAAGCCCCGGTGCCGCGTCAAAAGAATCAGAAAGCCCATGCCCCGGCAAATCAACCGCCAAAACCCCCCCCAAAACCCCAGCAGCCGCCACAAACTCCGCCGCACTGCCGGGCGCATGCAAATGCACATGCCCCGCCGCCCGGTCGCCAATCCAATGCAGTTGCCCCCACTCTGGAACCACCACATACCCCTCATCATCCGGCGCCCGCGCGAGCACAGCCCCCACCTCCGCTTTCGGTAACAGCCACGCCAAAGACGCCGCCTTCGTATCCGCCGGCGTCTTCAATTTCTGCGCCGCCCACCCCGGCGGCAAGTCCCCCAGCCGATCAATATGCGATTGCAGCGGATCGCCGTCATAGCCGCTGATAAACACCGGCGGTGTCGCCGCCCCCTGTTCCGGCAAGTCCCGCGCCGCCTGCAGCATCGCCTGATAGCCCAGCGCATAGCTCGGCCCCGCTGCCATCACGTCCATCACCATCTCATGATTGGCCGCCACATCATCATGCGCCATCGAAAGCCGCAACTTATCCTGCGCCGCATACCAGGGAAACCACCAGCTCTGCTCGCGAATCCGGTGCCACGTCCACGTCAGATGCTCGCCAAAGTCGCTCATCACATAGGGCGGCGTATAATTGGCGCCAAAGTCCGCCCGCTCGGCATCAGTCCAAACCGCATAGCCCTCCGCCGCCATCGCCCAAAACCGCTCAGGCGCGCGTTTCGCGGCCGTCACCAGCGTTATCGCCCCGGAATGAAAGCCATAAGCCCCCACCCGCTGCAGCCCCATCGCGTCCAAAAACGCCAAAACCGCATCGGCATAATCATTCACATCGGGCGCCGCCATCGGCAACACCCCCGATTCCCCAAACCCCGGCGAATCCGGCGCAAGGCAGGTAAAATGCGCCGCCCATTGCGCCATCAAAGGCTCATATTCGGCCCCAGATCGCGGCGATTGATGCACCATCAACAACGGCGGCCCCTCGCCCGCGCGCCGATAATGCACCCGCCGCACCGAGCCATCCTTATTGGCCACATTGATAAAATGCCGGGTAATCATGCTTCAATCAATTCAACCAACTCCCCCGCAGCGCCGCGAACACAGCCCATCCGCCGCCCCTGATAAAGCTCGCCCTCCAGCCGCACCAAAGGCCCCAAAAACGGCACCCGCACCTCATCAAGCGACCCATAGATAAACGAAACCACCGCATTCCCCGGCGGCAACTCCCCCGCCGGCACGTCGCGAACCGGTGCTTCCGCAGGATATTGGTCAATCTCACACCCCGGTATCCGCCCGGTCTTGGTCATCGTCATCGCGGTGAGCGCATCGCTCGCCAGCCCAAAGCTCTTGTTGATCACGCTATAGGGAATCGTCCAGGTCTGCCCCTCCTCAAATCCCAGCTGCTCCACATGAAACCGCACCGCCGCTTCCCGGTCGGGTGCGGCCATAATCGCAATAAACATCTGGTCCACGCTCGCCTCAGTATTCGGCAAATCCAGATCACTCATCGCGCCATTCAAAACCTGATTAAGATACAGCGCCTCGCCGGCCCGCCCCGTCACCTGAAACGGAATAAAATTATCAAACCCCGGCACCAGCTTAGGCGCACCCACCACTTCAAACGCCGAGTCTTTCATGCGTGCATAAAGCGCATCACAATCCACCACACTATGCTCAAAAGCCGCCCAGCCATGGCTATACAAAGGCTTATGCCCCGGCACCGCCGTGCCCTCCACAAGCCGCGTCAAATAAGGCGTAGCCCCCTCAGCCCGCAAAAGCCGACAGCCCCGCCCCGCCATAGCCGGCGCGCCCCAAGCCGCCGCCAGCGCCTCAGATACCGGCGCATCATCCACCAGCCCCAGCCCCAAAATATCGCGGTAATCCGCCTCGCTCGCCGCCAGATCAGCACAAACCACCGTCCCGCACCGAATCCGGCCCGGAACATCAAACATCTCGCTCATAGCTGTTCCTTACTTCTTCTGAGGCACCAAAAACCGCCCCGTAACCCGCCCGCTAGGGTTGCCCCCCGTCCGCCCATCAAAGCTCGTCCGCCCTGAAGCCAAATCCAAAACCAGCCGCTGCCCGTTCAACTTAGAACCCTGCCGATTAAGCACCACGTCCCCAGACATGGTAATAATCTTCCCCACCACATCATAAACCGCCGCCTGCGACGTCACCGTCTCGGAAGGCGACACCAGCCGCACCGCCCCGCGCGCATCCAGCCGCTGCATCTGCGGATTATCGCCCTCACGAATATAAGACACCGTCACCCGCGCCGCATTCAGCGTCAGCCGTGCCTGTTTGATCACCACAGCGCCGGTAAACACCGCCTGATTGGTCAAATCCCTGATCTCGATCCGGTTCGCATCCACATCAATCGGCGCGCCGGTATCCAGCCCCTTCAATGCAGACGTCTTCTCCGCCTGCGCCAACGCCGGCACCGAAAGCAGCCCCAACACCATAAAAAATGCTCTGAACATCATCATCTCGCTCTGCCCGCCCGGCCCTTGATACGCAAGTGCGCACCGCCCTCCAAAACGACCACCCGCCCCTGCGCATCGGCAGAAAGCCGCGCCGCCGAAAAGCTCCCGATCGGCAATTGCCCGGTCACAGCCTCGGTAGATGTCACCGTCCGCCCATTCAAATCCACATCCACCGTGCCCGTATCCACCCTATACCCCGCCTCAGACGTCAGCACGACAGGCCCAGAAACCCGCAGCAAGTCCGAATCCAGAAAATACCGCCCCCCCGGCGCCGTCACAAGCGCGTCGCCGCCACTGGATTTCAGCTGCGCGGAAAGCTGCGTCAACGCCACCTCCGGCACCGCGCTAGACTTTTGCACCGCAGACTTCGCTTCAATAACAAACGCCTCGCCCCGCGCCGTCTCGCCGCGATACACCGCCTTATCCACCCGAAGCCGCTCCGTCGCCTGCGCCACCCGGTCCTTGGCCAGCAGAAAGCTGAACTCCTGCACATTGGTCAAAGGCCAAATCACAATCACCGCCAGCAGCAGCCCCGCTGACACCGGCAACAACCGCTTCAAAAGCCCCATACGCTTGTCGTGCACACTGCCCGGCAGAGCCAGCCGCTGCCGCGCCGTCAAAGTAGGAGACGCAGAACCCGGCATCAGGCCTCAGATATGCGCAAAAATATCAGTTTCAGCCCAGCCCGCCAAATCAAGTGCTGCGCGCGCCGGCAAAAACCGAAAACAAGCCTCCGCCAGCTCCGTCCGCCCCTCGCGCTCAAGCCGCTCCTGCAAAATCGCATGCGCCCGGTGCAAATAGCGCACATCGCTCGCCGCATATTCCTTCTGCGCGTCAGAAAGCTCGGCCGCCCCCCAGTCCGAGCTCTGCTGCTGCTTGCTAATATCCACACCCAAAAGCTCGCGCAGCAAATCCTTCAGCCCATGCCGGTCCGTATACGTCCGCACCAATTTAGACGCGATCTTGGTGCAAAACACCGGCCCCGCCTCAATCCCCAAATAGTGCTGCAACACCGCCACATCAAAGCGCGCAAAATGATAAAGCTTCACCCGCGCCGGATCAGCCAGCACCGCCTTCAAATTCGGCGCCGCATAATCCCCGCCGGAAAACCGCACCAAATGCTCATCGCCCCGCCCATCAGAAATCTGCAAAAGGCACAGCCGGTCCCGGTGCGGATGCAAGCCCATCGTCTCGCTATCCACAGCCACCGGCCCCGGGGCCAAAACATCCGCGGGCAGATCGCCCTCATGCAAATATACAGTCATCCCCCGCGCCTAGCAGCCACGCCCCCAAATGTCACGGCTCACCCGCCGCAATGGGATGACCCGCCCCCGGCTTTCCGGCACAACAGCAAAATGCCAGATCCGATAGCCGATCCAGACCAGATAGAAGCCCTCCTCCAAGCCACCGCCCGCGCCCGCGAACCCCTCACCTATGCCGAAGCCTTGGCCGCGCTCGGCCATAATTTCACCCGCCCCAAAATGCGCGCCCTGTGCAAAACCCTCGACGAAATAGACGCCCGCGCCGCCGCCGCCCACCACCCCGAACTCGCCGTCCTCATCGTCCGCGCCTCAGACGGCCTCCCCGGCCAAGGCTGGTGGGTCGGTCGCCAAGACTACAAAGGCCCCTGGGAAGGCCCAGAGGCCATGGCCCATGTCCGCAAACTTCAGAACGCCGCCTTTGAGTTCTGGGCACCTGCGTCCCAAAATAAGCTGGGCTGAAACGACAGCTGTGCGTGCGATTAGGAGGGCCACTAGATCAATTGCATATACTCTTGCACGGAACGTCGGCTTTCGACCTCATTGAGGACATCTGATAAACATGGCACATTTGGAAGATGAGCTCTCGGCGCATCACCATGATCGCACTTTTGGCGGTTGCCGCCTTGATTTCGGTAGCTGTCTTGCGGCGATCCGATCCGCCCTCCACTCGTCTGCCACGCGTGACGGGTGCAGATTACCAAGTCAGCGTCACAATGTATTATGATGGCGAAGGCCTGGTTTGTCAGCCGTTCAAGTTAGAAATTGCATACGACAGCCAGCCTGATTTTCAGCGGAACGTTTTAGTTGCGGACCAAGCCGATGATGTGACCGTCGCACAAACAGCATCTACGGTATACGTGTTTTACAACAATCTGTCTCTTGCCAACTTTGGCGCTTTCACTTTCGATGATCGTGACGCCAAACCGCTTCTTTGCAACACAGGTATTCCTCTCTGCGCCGCTGAAAAGAAGCGCCTTTCGGACGCTGGAACGGAGATGCACATGATCTGCGGCAGGGTCCGTCGGTGAGAGGCAAAACGTCCGTTTTCCATCCAATTTCGGACGTATGGACGAAGCGAGCCCGCAAGAGATATGACCGTCACATTTTGCAACCAGCCCCGCACCTCAAACTCATAAACCACAACCCCTCTAAATGGGGTCTGGGGGCAAGCCCCCAGCCGCCGGAGGCCTTACTCTCTAAATCAACCCCTGCGCCCGCATAGAAACATGCCCCCCGCGCCCGATAATCACATGGTCATGCACCACCAGCCCCAAATGCCGCCCCGCCTCCATCACCGCCTTGGTCATGCTAATATCGTCGCGGGAGGGCTGCGGGTCGCCGCTGGGGTGGTTATGCACCAGCACCATGCCCGCCGCCTGCAATTCCAGCGCCCGTTTCACAATCTCACGCGGATACACCGGCGCCGCATTGTTCGTCCCGTCCCCCATCGCCTCATCCCGAATCATCACATTGCGATTGTTCAGGAATATCACCCGAAATTGCTCAGTCGTCCGGTGCGCCATGCTGGCGTGCAGATAATCCGTCAGCGCTTGCCAGCCAGACAGCACCGGCCGGTCCAAAGCCGCCGTTTTCAAGCTCCGCAGCATCACCGCTTCGACAAACTTTATCGCCGCCGCCGTCCCCTCGCCCAGCCCCTCCACCCGCGAAAGTTCCGCCGGGCTGGCCGCTAGCAGCGTCGCCAAATCCCCAAATTCTTCGAGCATCCGCTTGGCCAAAGGCTTGGTATCCCGGCGCGGAATCGCCAGCGCCAGCAGATATTCCAGCAGCTCATAATCATGAAACCCGTCGCCGCCGCCTTCAAGCAGCCGCGCCCGCAGCCGCTCCCGATGACCGGATGAATGGCCAGCGGCGTCTTCAGCCATTCAAAGACCGCGTAAACACCTCACACCCATCTTCCGTCACCCCCAAAGAATGCTCCCACTGCGCCGACAAAGACCGATCGCGCGTCACCGCCGTCCAGCCATCATCCAAAATCTTCACTTCCGCCCGCCCGGCATTGATCATCGGCTCAATGGTAAAAAACATCCCCGGCTTCAAAACCAGCCCCCGCCCCGGCTTGCCATAATGCACAATGTTGGGCGCATCATGAAACACCTGCCCCAGCCCATGCCCGCAAAAATCCCGCACCACAGAATAGCGATTAGCCTCGGCATGGCTCTGGATCACATGGCCAATATCCCCCAGCGTCGCGCCGGGCTTCACAATCGCAATCGCCCGTTCCAAACACTCCAGCGTTACCTCCGCCAGCCGCCGCGCCTTCAGCGGCACCTCGCCCACCATAAACATCCGGCTGGTATCCCCATACCAACCATCCACCACCACCGTCACGTCGATATTAACAATATCCCCCTCCCGCAGCCTTTTGGCTTCAGAGGGAATCCCATGGCAAACCACATGGTTAGGGCTGATGCAGAGCGAATGTGAAAAACCCCGATAAAACACCGTTGCCGAGGAAGCCCCCGCCGCCGTCACATAATCCCAGGCCAGCCGGTCCAGCGCCAAAGTTACCACACCCGGCACCACATGCGCCGTCAACATATCCAAAACCTGCACCGCCAACCGCCCGGCCCGCCGCATCCCCTCAAAGCCCTCAGGCCCATGAATACGGATAGCCCCTTCCGCGGGGTCAAGGAGTGTCGCTACATCATTCATCCTCCCCAGATAGGCCGCTTCCCCCGCCCCCGCAATCAACCTGACACCATCAGCCGCACTAATCCCACTTTGCGGCCTCGCCCCGCCTGGGCTAGAGCAAGACCATGACCATCCAAGATCGCATCTGGACAGCCGCGCTCCTCATCATAGGCGACGAGATCCTCTCAGGCCGCACGCAGGACGCCAACCTCGCCTATCTCGCCAAATGGCTAGGCGTCCAAGGCATCCGCCTGAAGGAAACCCGCGTCGTCGTCGATGACATGGACGCCATCGGCAGCGCCGTAAAAGCCCTCGCCGGCACGCATGATTATCTCTTCACCACCGGCGGCATCGGCCCCACCCATGATGACATTACCGTAGACGCCGTCGCCGCTGCGCTCGGCCTCCCCGTCATAGTACACCCCCAAGCTAGAGACATCCTCGCCGAACATTACGGCGAAAACCTCACCGAAGCCCGCCTCCGCATGGCCCGCACACCAGATGGCGCCAGCCTTATCGAAAACCCGCGCACCAAAGCGCCGGGCATCCATATCCAAAACATCTTCATCATGGCCGGCGTCCCGCTCATTACCCAGGGCATGCTCGCCGCGCTCGATGGCAAGCTCCAAGGCGGCGCCCCCGTCCTATCCCGCACTGTAGCTGCATGGACCCAGGAATCCGCCGCCGCGGCCACGCTCATCGCGGTCGAAAAAGCTCATCCCGGCGTCCAGATCGGCAGCTATCCGTTCTGGCGAGAAGGCCAAACCGGCGCCAATTTCGTCATCCGCAGCACAGACCCCACTCAATTAAGCACCGTCGCCGGGGCCCTGATGCAAGCGCTCACCGACGCGGGCATCACGCCCATAGACGGCGAATTGTGAAGGGCCGCTAATATGTTCCGATGGATCACCGCCGGGCTGCTCGTCGCCATCTTCCTGCTACTTTCGGTCGCCAACTGGACGCTAGTACCGTTTCTAATGCCCCAAGGCCGCCAAATCATGGTGCCGCTGCCGCTCATCATCGCCATAGCGTTTGTAGCCGGCTGGCTGCCCACATGGCTCTCACAACTCGCCACCGCCGCCATGCTCCGCCGCAAACTAGAACGCGCCGAAAGCTTGCTCGCCGAACGCGAAACCCCCGATTACCCGGCACCGCCTGAGCCCCCTCTCAACCGATGAAAAACCCCATCTTCCTAGCTATAGACACGACTGACATGGCCAAGGCCCAAAGCCTCGCCCATGCCTGCGCCCCCCATATCGGCGGCCTGAAACTAGGCCTGGAGTTCTTCTGCGCTCACGGCCCCGCCGGCATCCAAGCCTTCGCGGGCCACGGCCTGCCGATATTCCTCGATCTAAAACTCCACGACATACCGAACACCGTCGCCAAAGCCATCACCGCCCTCGCCCCCCTCGCCCCGGCGCTGCTCACCATCCACGCCAGCGGCGGCCCCGCCATGATCGCCGCCGCCCGAAAAGCAGCGCCCCCTCAAACAAACATCATCGCCGTCACCATGCTCACCAGCCTCGATGAAACAGACATGGTCGCCATCGGCATCCCCGAAACCCCCGCAACCATCGTCCCCCGCCTCGCCGCCCTAGCCCGCGCGTCCGGCGCCAACGGCATCGTCTGCTCCCCCCATGAAGCCGCCGCCGTCCGCGCCGTGTGGCCAGAAGGCCAGCTCATCATCCCTGGCGTCCGCCCGGAAGGCGCAGACACCGCCGACCAAAAACGCGTGATGACGCCCGCGCAGGCCCTCGCCGCCGGCGCCACCATCCTCGTTATAGGCCGCCCCATCACCGCCGCCGCAGACCCCGCCGCCGCCGCTGCCAGCATCGCCGCCAGCCTATGACAGACTTCAAAATCTGCGGCCTCAGCACGCCCGAAACCGTCGATGCCGCCCTCGCCGCCGGGGCCTTCGCGCTCGGCTTCATCAGCTTCCCGCCCAGCCCCCGCCACCTCAGCCTCGATAAGCTCCAAGGCCTGCTCACCCGCATCCCCGAAGGCATCGCCCGCGTCGCCGTCACCGTAAACGCCGATGACGCGCTGTTAGACGCCCTCCTCGCCGCCGGCATCAACACCCTGCAACTCCATGGCCACGAACACCCCGCCCGCATCGCCAACATCGCCGCCCGCTATAAAACCCCGGTCTGGCTCGCCAGAGGCGTTGCCACCGCCGCCGACATCGCCGCCGCCATCAAAGACGCCGCCCCCGCCGCCAAACTCCTGCTAGACGCCAAAGCTCCTAAAGACGCCGCGCTCCCTGGCGGCAACGGCCTTGCGTTCGATTGGCGGCTGCTGCAAGGCCTGCAAATCCCCCTCCCTTGGGGCCTCGGCGGCGGTCTCGATGCCGAAACTGTAGGGGCAGCCCTCGCCCAAGTGCGGCCCGCTTTCGTCGATGTCTCCTCAGGCGTAGAAAGCGAGCCCGGCTTGAAATCCCTTGCCAAGATCAACGCCTTTGCCACAGCAGTGAAAGCAGCATGAATATCCAAACATCTCTCCGCTCAGGACCAGACGCCAACGGCCACTTCGGTATTTTCGGAGGTCGCTATGTCTCAGAAACCCTGATGCCGCTCATCATAGAACTAGAGCAGGCCTATACTGCCGCCAAAGCCGACCCCGCCTTCAAAGCCGAGTTCGACGACCTCCTAACGCACTATGTAGGCCGCCCCAGCCCGCTCTATTACGCCGAAGCCCTGACAAAACACCTCGGCGGCGCGAAAATCTACCTCAAGCGCGACGAGCTAAACCACACCGGCGCGCACAAAATAAACAACTGCATCGGCCAAATCCTGCTCGCCAAGCGCATGGGCAAAACCCGCATCATCGCCGAAACCGGCGCCGGCCAACACGGCGTCGCCACCGCCACCGTCGCCGCTCGCTTCGGCCTCCCCTGCACTATTTACATGGGCGCGCGTGATATCGCCCGCCAAGCCCCCAATGTCTTCCGGATGAAGCTCTTGGGTGCCGAAGTGCGGCCTTGCGAATCCGGCTCCAAAACCCTCAAAGACGCTATGAACGAAGCGCTCAGAGACTGGGTCACCAATGTCCATGACACGTTCTACATCATCGGCACCGCGGCTGGCCCGCACCCCTATCCCGAACTCGTTCGGGATTTCCAATCGGTGATCGGCCATGAAGCCAAAGCCCAGCTCCACGCAGCAGAAGGCCGCCTCCCCGATAGCCTTGTCGCGGCCATCGGCGGCGGCTCCAACGCCATCGGGCTTTTTCATCCCTTCCTAGATGATACATCGGTAAAAATGATCGGCGTAGAAGCCTCCGGCCACGGCCTGAACACCTCCGAACACGCCGCCAGCCTCGCCGGCGGCCGCCCCGGCGTGCTCCACGGCAACAAAACCATGCTGCTACAAGACGAAGACGGCCAGATCAGCGAAGCCCATAGCATCTCCGCCGGGCTAGACTATCCCGGCATCGGCCCGGAACACGCATGGCTGCACAGCATTGGCCGCGTAGAATACCAGTCCGCCACCGACGCCGAAGCGCTGGAAGCCTTCAAGCTCCTCTGCAAAGTCGAAGGCATAATCCCCGCCCTCGAACCCGCCCATGCGCTAGCCGCCGTCAGCCGCATAGCCCCTACCTTGCCCGCCGAGCATCTCCTCATCGCCAACCTCTGCGGACGCGGCGACAAAGATATTTTCACAGTCGCCGAAGCCCTGGGGGTAGAACTCTAATGGACCGCCTAGCCCGGCGCTTTGCTGCCTGCAAAGCCGAAAACCGCGCCGCCCTCATCACCTTCGTCACGGCAGGAGACCCAGATCTCGCCACATCGGCAACCATCCTCGAAGCCCTCCCCGCCGCCGGCGCAGATATCATCGAACTCGGCATGCCCTTCACTGATCCCATGGCCGACGGCCCCTCCATCCAGGCTGCCAACCTCCGCAGCCTAAGCCACGGCGCACGCTTAAAAGACGTCCTCGCCATGATCAAAACTTTCCGCGAAAAAGACCTCCACACCCCCCTCATCCTCATGGGCTATTACAACCCCATCCTCGCCTACGGCCCGGCCCGCTTTGCAAAAGATGCCGCCGCCGCCGGGCTAGATGGCACCATCGTCGTCGATCTCCCGCCTGAAGAAGCCGAAGAACTCCTGCCCCATCTAACAGAGCAGGGCCTGCATCTTGTGCGCCTCGCCACCCCCACCACAGACGCCGCCCGGCTCCCTGCTGTTCTCAAAGGCGCGTCCGGCTTCCTATATTACGTCGCCGTCGCTGGCATCACCGGCGCCAACGCCGCCAGCGCCGAAGACATCGCCGCCGCTGTAACCCGCCTCCGCGCCGCCACCACGCTCCCCATCGCCGTCGGCTTCGGCGTCCGCACCCCCGCCCAAGCAGCCGCCATCGCCGCCCATGCCGATGCCGTCGTCGTCGGCTCCGCCCTCGTCGATGCCATCGGAGCCGCCGCTGCGGCCCGCGCCAATGATATTCCCGCCCGCCTCAGCACCCAGGTAGCAGCGCTGGCCACCGCCATCCGAAACACCAAAAAGGAGCACGCCGCATGAGCTGGCTCACCCGCACCCGCCAACGCCTCACCGGCTTCATCGGCCGCCGCGAAACCCCCGATAATCTCTGGACCAAATGCAAGAGCTGCGACGCCATGCTTTACACCAAGGAATGGGACGAAAACCAAAGCGTCTGCCCGCAGTGCGATTACCATGGTCGCATCGGCCCCGCGGCACGCTTCGCCCAGCTCTTCGATGATGGCTTCACCGCGATTCCCTCCCCCAAAGTCCCCGAAGACCCGCTGAAGTTCAGAGATCAAAAACGCTACACAGACCGTCTCCGCGTCGCCCGCACCACCACCGGCGAAACCGAAGCGATGACGCTGGCCGATGGCCACATCTCCGGCCACCGCGCCATTGTCGCCGTTCAAAACTTCGCCTTCATGGGCGGCTCCATGGGCCTCGGCGTCGGGGAAGCGTTCTTGGCCGGGATCGATGCCGCCATCGCCGCCAACGCCCCCTTCGTCGTATTCACCGCCGCCGGCGGCGCGCGCATGCAAGAAGGTATCCTCAGCCTTATGCAAATGCCCCGCACCACCGTCGGCATCGCCGAACTCCACGAAGCCGGCCTCCCCTATATCGTCGTCCTGACTGACCCTACCACCGGCGGCGTCACTGCTAGCTACGCCATGCTAGGCGACGTCCAGATTGCCGAACCCGGCGCCCTCATCGGCTTCGCCGGCCAACGCGTCATCGAACAAACCATCCGCGAAAAACTCCCCGAAGGCTTCCAGCGCGCCGAGTATCTGCTGGAACACGGGATGCTAGACATGGTCACCCACCGCCGTGACCTCAAAGAAACCCTAGCCCGCCTCATCGCTATGCTCACGGCGCGGGCCAAAGCCGACTAATGACCAACTTGCAGGGAACTGGGGGCGGCACCATCCAACCCGGCGCCACCATGCCCCGCGCCCACTCGGAAAATGCCGTGCTTGATGCGCTACTCGCGGCCGCCTACACGCTGCACCCCCGCGAAATAGACCTTACCCTAGACCGATTAACCCGCCTGCTAGACCGTCTCGGCAACCCGCACAAAAAACTTCCCCCGGTTTTCCACATCGCCGGCACCAATGGCAAAGGCTCCACCGTTGCCTTCGTCCGCGCCGGGCTAGAGGCGGCAGGCCTGCGCGTCCACACCTACACCTCGCCACATTTGGTCCGCTTCAACGAGCGTATCCGCCTCGCCGGTACCCTCATCGAAGACGAAAACCTCGCCGACCTGCTGCGCGAGCTCCTAAACCGCAACGGCGATCACCCCATCACCTTCTTCGAGCTTACCACAGCCCTCGCCTTCCTCGCCTTCACCCGTACCCCGGCAGACGCCTGCGTCGTAGAAGTAGGCTTAGGCGGCCGCATGGACGCCACCAACGTCATCCCCCACCCGGTCATCACTGGCATCGCCGCACTGGGCCTAGATCACCAAGCCTTTCTCGGTGACACCATCCTCCACATCGCCGCCGAAAAAGCTGGCATCGCCAAACGCGGCGTGCCCCTCGTCATCTCGCGTTACCCCAAAACCGTCACCACCCGCATCGCCGAAATTGCCGGCGTCACCGGCGCGCCGCTCCTCATGCGCGGCCATGATTGGGACGCGGCCGGCTACGAAGGCCATCTCCACTACCGGGACGATCACGGCAAACTAACCCTGCCACTGCCTCGCCTTCCCGGCCAACATCAGCTCGATAACGCAGGCCTAGCCCTCGCCCTCCTCCGCACCCAAACCCAACTCACCGTCCCCGAATCCGCGCTCCGCGCCGCCACCGGCTGGGCAGAATGGCCCGCCCGCCTGCAAAGCCTGCACGAAGGCCCGCTCTACGATAAACTCCCGCAAGGCTCAGAACTCTGGCTAGACGGCGCGCACAACCCGTCTGCCGCCCGCGCGCTCAGCAGCTTCATCCTCGCCCAAACACCCCCCCTCCCCCTCGTCCTCATTTCCGGCATGCTCAGCTCCAAAGATCATGACGGCATCCTAAAAGCCTTCCCCGCCGGCACCCGCCTCATCGCCGTGCCCATCGCAGGCCACGCCAGCCTAACCCCTGAAGACTTAACAGCAGCTGCCCAAAAAGCCGGGCTAGATGCGGTCCCCGCCCAAAGCCTAGAAGCCGCCTTCGCCAGGCTAACCCCCCTCACCCGCCCCTTGCGCGTCCTCGTCTGCGGCTCCCTCCACCTCGCCGGAGACCTGCTGCGCCAAAACGGCCCCCTTCCAAGTTAGTACATAGCTCCGGCGGTTGGGGCCTCAGGCCCCAAACCCCAATTTAATGCCCCATATTTCACGTCGCCCCGGGCTAGTCCCGGGGCCTAAACACCGCCCGCGCCGTCTTAAATGGGGTCTGGCCAGCCGCCGGAGGCCTCTACCTACTGCCGGAGGACCTACCCCCCAAACCTCTCCGCATAGCGGCTGGTAATCCGCTCCACCGGCATCACCACAAACACATCCACACTATTGAACTGCTGGTCCAAAAATCCGCCATCCCCCACCATAGCCCCCGCCCTCAAATAGCCCTTAATCAGCGCCGGCAACCCCCGCGCCGCCCGCGCATCAATCCGCTCGGCACCAACGCTGTTCATATCAACATAATTGTCCGCCCAAGACCGCGCCCGAAGCTCCGGCGGGGCCAAATGGTAATGATAAAGATAAGATAGCTCTGCTGCATGCAACAAAGGCTCCGCGCCGGGCAAGGACGCACATCCAAATAAATGCCCAATGTCATGCGCCTGCAAATAGCTGGCAATCCCCCGCCACAAGAGCGAAATCGTCCCACTATTCCGCCACGCAGGCGCCACACAACTCCGCCCCAATTCCAAAAGCTGCCGCCCCCCCTCACTGTGCGTAATCAGCGCGCCAAGATCATATTCCCGCCCAGAATAAAACCCGCCATTCGCCATCGCCACCTCTTGGCGCAACAACCGATACGTCCCCACCACTCTGGCCCCATCATCGCCATGGTCAAACACCAGCAAATGGTCACAAACCACATCAAAGTCATCAAAATCGCGTTCCAGCGCTGCCCGCCGCGCACAAGGCATCGCCCCCCGCTCCTCATAAAATACCTGATACCGCAGCGCCTGCGCCGCCCGCACTTCCGCTTCAGACACCGCCAAACGAACCTCAAGCGCCCCCTGCCAATGCTCAAAAGCTATCGGCGCTGTCGTCCGCTGTGGACTATATAGAACAGAAACACTCATGGCATCCAAGCTCCGGCTGTTGCTCCCCCGGCTCCCTAACGCGCAATTGTTACAACCCGTCGCGCGCAAAATCCGGCGGCAGCGCATCATCCACCAGCCCCGCGCGCATCATATACAAAAACAACAAAATCCCCGGCAATGCCAAAACTGTCGTCAGCAGATAAAAATCCACAAACCCCAGCCCCTCAATCAACGCGCCCGCCGTAGACGCGCTAAAAAACCGCCCCAAAACAGACGCGGCCGCAGACAACAACGCAAACTGCGTCGCCGTAAACCGCAGATCACACAGCGCCGAAAGATACGCCACAATCGCCACCCCCCCCACACCGCTGGCAAAATTCTCAAAAGAAATCGCCGCGGCCATCACCACATTGCTATGCCCAGCCATCGCCAGACCCGCGAAACTCAAATTAGATACCGCCATCAACACCAAACTGAGCAACACCGCCTTCTTCATGCCCAAAGCCTTGAACACCACGCCGCCCACAAAAATCCCTATAATCGTCGCAAAAAACCCAATCCCCACATCATAAGTAGCAATCTCGTCCTTGCTGAAACCTATGTCATTAAACAGCAGCCGCAACGCCAAATTCGCCACCGTGTCCCCCAGCTTGTGCACTAGAATAAACGCCAGCGCGAGCCACGCCCCATCCCGCCGCACAAAATCCGCCAACGGCTCCACCACCGCCGCAAACGCCGCCCCCACGCCGCCGCGCATCACATCCTTCACCACCACCAACCGCCGCGCCGGCTCGCCGAGCAACCACCCCGCAAAAATCGCCGGCAACGCAAACATCGTCGCCGCCAAATACGCCAAACCCCAGCCGCCCCGGTCCGCCACCACCAACGCCAAACCGCCTGCCGCCGCGGCCCCAATCCGCCATCCATATTGGCTCATCCCAGAGCCCACCCCCAGCTGCTCCGGCGTCAGGCTTTCAATCCGAAACGCATCAATAACAATGTCATAACTCGCGCCAAAAAACGCCACCAGCAACGCCGCCACCACCACCAGCCACAGCTGCGTCTGCGGATCAAGCACGCCCAGCCACGCCACCGCCCCCATCACCCCCACACCAATCACGCAGAGCCACGCCCGCCGCTGCCCCAACAGCCCCGCCAACAAAGGCAGCCGCACCCGGTCAATCGCCGGCGCCCATAAAAACTTGAAATTATAAAGCAAAAGCGTCAGCGCAAACGCCGTCACACTCTTCTTCTCAATCCCCGCCTCAGCCAGCCGCGTCGTCAACGTCGCGCCAATCATCGCAAACGGAAACCCCGAAGACATCCCTAAAAGCAAAGCCCCCAAAGGCGCCCGCTCCGCATAAGGCCGCACCGAAGCCGGCAAAAAATCACGCCAATCGGCCCGGACACTATCGTTCATGCCCGCACCATAAAGCCCCCAGCCCGCCGCGCCAGCGCGGATTTCACATCAAAAGCAAGCCGGACGCCAAAATTTGCAAAGTTCGACAATATGTGTATCTTTATAGAGCTAATTCAATGGGGGATGATCCTTGAAACCTTTCGTTATCGCCGCAGCAGCCACAACATTGCTCTCCGCCAGCGCCAGCCACGCCGCCACCTTCATCTCGGCACACGGCTTTGGCACCGCTGACATATGCAACACCACAACCAACATTGCCCCCTTCGCAACAGGGCAAGTTCTCGGTCATACTGATCAAAGCTGCTCCGGCGGCTATACGGCCTCCATCGACACCCTGGCCCAAACCATCACGCTCACCGGCGCGGTCGCACCATTTGCCGATTACAGCTACAGCGCCTTCAGCATAACAGGCATCAGCGAAGTCACCATCACATCGCTGTCTACACTTCAGTTCGCACCGCTTTTCGATACAACAGATTTTCCATTTGTCCCTACCCCCCAGCTCTCCTTCACAGGAAATTCAATCAGCATCATTTTCGGCTCGGCTGACGGCAACGGCGATAATTTCGAGTTCAACTTCGATGGCACCGGCCAAGCCATCTTCGCCTATAACGCCGGCCCCGGCGGGGCCGTCCCCGAACCCGCCAGCTGGGCCATGCTCATCGCCGGCTTCGGCCTCGTCGGCGCCACCATGCGCCGCCGGCGGACAATGGTCGCCGCCTAAACACCCCATACCGCAGACAAAAAAGCCCGCCCCCCGGCGGGCTTTTTCGTGCCGGTCCCCCTTGCCTCGCCATGCGCCACAAAGCCCCCAGCCATGCGGCGGGCATGCATATCCCCCGCCCCCCATTTCGCGTAAACAACCCCCATGCCCATCGACAGCGCCGTCCAAAACATCCAGCTCGCCATCACCCCGGTGTTCCTCCTCACCGCCATAGGCACCATGCTGGCCGTCCTCACCTCGCGCTTGGGCCGAGTCGTAGACCGCGCCCGTCAACTCGAAGACGAGCTTCAAACCACGCCAGAAAACCCCGACCGTCTCGCCGCCGCCCGCTCAGACCTCGCCGTCCTCGATCGCCGCATGGCCGCCGTAAACACCGCCATAGCCCTATGCACAGCCGCCGCCTTCCTCGTCTGCATCGTCATCGCCATCCTGTTCATCAGCGAACTCACCAGCTTCGCCGCCACAAACACCGTAACCGGCCTCTTCCTCGCCGCCATAACGCTCCTCGCCATCGGCCTCCTCTTCTTCCTAAGAGAAGTCCGCATCGCGCTAACCACAGTGCGCGTGCGCGCCGGATTGCTAACGCAAGGCAAGTAAAGGGCCTCCGGCGGTAACGAAGGGCCTCCGGCGGTAACGAAGGGCCTCCGGCGGCTGGGGCCTTAGGCCCCAGACCCCACTAATAGCCACAAACCCTCCCCGTCACCACGGCGCACGCCGGGGTCCATGGCCGAGCCAACACCGCCCGTTATAACCAACGCCAAAACCCCACACTGGGGTCTGGGGCCTAAGTGTCTGACCCAAAACTAAGTTGGGTGATATCAGCCGGTTGCGCTTGACGCGCTGACACATGTCTGATTCTGCGGGTTTTGCGAAGAACTCGAAGGACGAACGATGTGGACTGACAC
>Ga0105050_10000872_pt1 | contig 45938 bp, 46 predicted proteins | sample FRY01_FD_78088 | JGI IMG/M metagenome (GOLD analysis project Ga0105050, IMG submission 78088) | Freshwater microbial communities from Lake Fryxell liftoff mats and glacier meltwater in Antarctica - FRY-01 | ecosystem: Environmental > Aquatic > Freshwater > Ice > Glacier meltwater ...
CTCCGACACGCCGCTTCCGTGTTGAAGCGACTTTCCAGTTCCATCATCGTCTTCGGATAATCCTCCGCCAGCGCCGAAAACACTACGGGTTGGGGTCGGTTGAGTCACGTAAATACCCATATTCCCAAATGACAAACTGGAGCCGCGACGCCCTCGGAGCGCTGTTCGGGGTCTTCAGGCTGTTATGCGATACTCAATAGCTGCGTGCGAAAGTGAGGAGGGGCCCAAAGTCGCCGTTATCGGCCTTCTGGATGGCGCTAATCTAGCGGAGGCGTGCGTCTCCCGGTGTCGCGAGATCCTCGGCTGCTCCCCAAGTGAGGTCAGCTCCGTCGCGCGACTGCACCAGCACGTCGGCCATGAGTCGCGCGTGGCGTCCGTTGCCGTTGGGCCAAGGATGGATGCGCACCAGTGGGTGATGCAGGCGGACCGCGATCTCGTGGAGGGGATAGGTATCGGATTGCAACCATGCTTGGGCATCGGCGAATGCATGGTGGATGCTTTCGGTCAGTCGAGAGACTTCCCAGCCGAGGTTGCGCTCGGTCTGGCGAAAGTGGCCGGCCCATTTCCAAACACACTTGAACATGCGTCGATGCGATTCTCGGCCAAAAATGTCGCCATGAGAGCAACGTAAAAGCTGCTCAATAACGATAAGAGGCAGCGTTAAGGCTGCTTTCCCTCACCAAAGACGCTGATTGGCCAATTCGATGCGGAGGGTGGTAGAAGCGGTGAGTTATTAACGAGCGTCAGCGGGATCGGTGTTGTAAAGTGGCTCAATAATGGTCCACTAAGGGCATGCCCAAGAATTCCACTGCGCGTGCCTTGAAGACTGAGTTGGCCGGCGCCTTGAGAAAACGCATGGCCAGCGGCGACTTGGATGTGTCCGGCTTTGCCAAACGAATGAAGACGAGCCGGTCCGCGGTGCGTCGGTTGCTTGATACGGAAAATACGGCCATCACTATTCACACGCTGGCAAGGGCGGCCGAGGTTGCTGGATTGGAAATATCATTCACCGTGCGGCAGAAATCTCCCGCCGAATTAGAAGAACTTGGACAGGAGCTCGCCGAGACCAAATCTCCCGCCAAGGCTGCACGGTTGAAGAAGAATCTCGTCGAGGGGTTCTACGGCCAAGCTTGATCCATCATGCCTCGAATCAAGCGTAGGGGGTTACCCAAGGCGCTGTGCGACCACATCCTGTTGCGCATTCAGGAACGGGGAATCACTCCGGAAGATCTCAGACTCATGGCCGCTTGGATGGATGGCGAACCTACCGTCCCCGAAGGAGCGTGGTTCAAGCGGTTCGATACGTTCATTCTTTGCGGAGAGGGGGAGTGGGTTAAAACAGTGCTGACGGCCAAGCAGACCGGAATCGGTAAGGAAGTCGGATGACAGCGGTAAGCGATTGAGCCTAGGTCAGTGTCGTGAAATCGCTCAGATAGCTTGGCGTTTTTTGTGCCTCTTTGTGCCCAATGGTAGGAGAGATCGGGAAAGCTTCGTCACCAAAGGCGCTGGTTAGCAAAGGCGTGGCCGGAACCTGACTTGAGATAGGTTTCGAACGCGAGGGCTTTGCGTTCATCAGGAAAGGCAAAATAAGCGGCGATGTCCCAAGGACGATGTGGGGCGGTTGAGAGATTTTGGCCGGCGTTGTGGCTGGCGACTCTGGTTTTCAGATCGTGGGTGAATCCGACATAGTGCTTCTGCGGATCCCGGTGGCTGCTCAACAGGTAAACGTAGTGCATGGCCGCTTATGTGACTTTGGGCGACTCTCGCCAAGCCTGTGATTGATTCAAGGGAGCACCACGACAACGTGATTGCGAGGTGCCCGATTGGGGATGGCGAGTGAAAGGGCCCACCTTCGCCGAGCCTTCCACCGCCGCCCAGCCTAAGGTGGACAAGATGGCGGGCAGCCTTCGCACAAACTGTCTGCGTAAATCCCCAGTTCTTCCTAAAGCTGGCCTGCCAGCCGTAGGCTTGGCGAAGGCTGGCGGAGAGGGAGGGATTCGAACCCCCGGTAGGTTTCCCTACACACGCTTTCCAAGCGTGCGCATTAGACCACTCTGCCACCTCTCCGGGTGCTGCCCCATCGGAGCCGAAGCCCTGATGTGTCGAGTGAAGGGGCAAACAAAGTGCTCCGGAGGGGACTTGGTCAATGGCAAATCTGTTTGTTCAGCAACTCATTGGAGAATTTCATAAAATGTCACTTGCACGGTCCGGAGCTGGGCGTAACGCTAGCGGAGTTTCCGTTCATCTCGAACCGTATTGTCCATGGTATCTTCCAACACAGAACTCGCCTACAACAGCAAGGTGGAGGGCGAAGTAATCGTCACTCGTGCCGATGCAGTGATCAACTGGATCCGCACCAACTCCATGTGGCCCATGCCCATGGGGCTGGCCTGCTGTGCGATTGAGCTGATGGCCACAGCGTCATCGCGTTACGACATCGCCCGTTTCGGGGCGGAAGTGATGAGGTTTTCCCCCCGGCAGGCCGATTGCATGATCGTCGCGGGCACGGTGACCTACAAGATGGCGACTTCGTTGCGCCGCATTTATGACCAGATGGCCTCGCCGAAGTGGGTCATCGCGATGGGCGCCTGCGCGAGCACGGGTGGGATGTATCGCAGCTATTCAGTTTTGCAGGGCGTCGACCGCATCGTGCCCGTCGATGTTTATGTGAGTGGTTGCCCTCCGCGTCCGGAAGCGCTGCTCGATGGGTTGATCAAATTGCAGGCCAAAGTGAGAAAAGAGTCGGCCGCCAAGAATCTGCTGACCGCCTAATCACCCCAATATTCGCGAAATGTCCGCTCCCGCCGACGACGTCACGTCCGCTCTTCAAGCAAAATTTCCGCAGGTCAAGCCCCGCGCGAGCCTCGATCACGAGGCCATCGACGTGCCCGCAGCCGAGGTTGTGAACGTGCTGAAAGCGCTGCGCGACGATCACCACTTTGACATGCTGGTCGACGTGACCGCGATCGATTGGGCCGAGGGCGCGACGCCTCGGTTTGTCGTGGTGCATCACGTTTACTCCACCACCGAGCACCGCTACCTGCGGGTGGCGAGTGCTTGTGCGGGGGACGAGGACTCGCCGACCGCGGCGAGTGTCACGAGCCTGTGGCCGGCGGCGAATTGGCACGAGCGGGAGACGTATGACATGTTTGGGATCACTTTTGAGGGACATCCCGACCTGCGCCGCATCTTGATGTGGGAAGGTTACCCGCACTTTCCGCTGCGGAAGGAATTCCCCCTCGCGGGCGTCGAAACCGAATTGCCCGACCCCGAAGTGGTCGCGGAGACCGGCGTGAAAGCGATCGCCGCCCCGATGGCCGGCGGACCGTTTGTCGCCTCGAGCGGCGAGATGAACCTGACCGAGGCCGAACCGCGCGCCAAGGACGAAAGCTGGAGCGAAGACCGGGAGAAACCGGAAGCCTGATTTAACGACCGACATGGCCACAGAATTTGCATTTCCCGATGCCGCTGCGAAGAACGCAGCCGGTGAATTTGAAACCGAGAAGATGTCCCTCTCGATGGGACCTTCGCATCCCTCGACCCACGGCGTGCTCCGCGTGCAGATGGAGCTCGACGGCGAAGTCGTGACGAAGGCCGAGCCGATCATCGGCTACCTGCATCGGGGCGACGAGAAGATCGCCGAGAACATGACTTACAACCAGTTCGTGCCCTACACGGACCGGTTGGACTACCTCGCGCCGCTCGCCAACAACATGGCCTACGCCATCGCGGTGGAGCGCCTCGCGAAGTTGGAAGTGCCGGAGCGTTGCCAGGCGATCCGCGTGATTTCCGCTGAGCTCGCCCGCATCTCTGCTCACCTGCTCGGCTTGGGCGCCTTCGGCATCGATACGGGTGCGTGGACGGTGTTCATGTATGCGTTTGCGGAGCGCGAGAAGCTCTACAAGCTCTTCGAAGAGCTCACCGGCGCCCGTTTCACCACGAGTTACACGCGCATCGGCGGCGTGGCGCGGGATGTGCCCGAGGGTTGGACGGAGCGCGTGAACGAATTCTGCGACCAGTTCCCGCCGATCCTCGAGGAGATCCTCTCACTGTTGACCCGGAACAAGATCTTCATGGATCGCACGGTCAACATCGGCACGATCTCGAAGGAAGATGCGATCGCCTACGGATTGACCGGGCCGAATCTCCGCGCCTCGGGCGTGCCGATGGATTTGCGCAAGGACAGGCCCTACAGTGGCTACGAGCAATACGATTTCGACATTCCGGTGGGCAAGACCGGCGATTCCTACGACCGCTACCTTGTGCGCGGCGAAGAGATGCGTCAATCCGTGCGGATTGTGAAGCAAGCGATCAAGAGTTTCCCGAGCGGCGACTGGTATGCGAAAGACGCCCGCAAGATCTTCGCGCCACCGAAGGACAAAATTATGTCCTCGATGGAGGAGTTAATCCAAAACTTCATGATCGTGACCGAGGGCCCGCAGATGCCGGCCGGAGAGGTTTACTTTGAAGCAGAGAACCCGAAGGGCGCGCTCGGCTTCTACATCGTGAGCAAGGGCGGCGGCGTGCCGTGGCGGATGAAGATTCGCGGCCCCTCGTTCTGCAACCTCTCGATCCTGCCCAAAGTCTGCGTCGGCATGATGGTGTCCGACGTCGTGGCGATCCTCGGCTCCCTCGACTTCGTCATGGGCGAGTGCGACCGCTAAGGAACTTCCGAACGACGATTTTAGCATGATGACCTTAATTTCAACTTCAGCAGACGCCCGACGATCTCTCGTCGCTCGCCGTGCTGAAATCGGCCCACTTTGCGTCGCTTGAACACCAAACCGATGTTAACTCTGAAGCCAGCTACTCTCGCGCAGATTGATGAGGTGATCACGCATTACCCCGAGAAGCGCAGTGCCACGTTGCCGCTCCTGCACCTTATTCAAGAGGATGTGGGTTATCTTCCGCCGGAGACGACGGAGTGGGTGGCCGCGAAACTCGATCTGCAACCGATCAATGTTTACGAGGTGATCACGTTTTACCCGATGTTTCGGCAGAAGCCGATCGGACGCCGCCACATCCGCGTGTGCCGCACGCTTTCGTGTGCGCTGGTCGGCGGCTACAAGACCTGCGAGACGCTCCAGCAGGAGTTTAACACCGGCCTGAACGAAGTTTCGCCCGACGGCGAGGTGACGATTGAGTTTGTCGAGTGTCTCGCCAGCTGCGGCACCGGACCCGTGTTGATGGTCGACGACGAACTCCACGAAAAGGTCGACGCCGCCAAAGCCCAACAGATCGCCGCGCAGATCAAAGCCGAAGCTAAGCAAAGCTGACTCCCGCCATGCCTGAACAACGACGCCTAATTTTCCAGCACATCGACGAACCGGGTTACTCTAATGACCTCGATTGCTACCTGCGCCATGGCGGCTACGAAGTCCTTAAGAAAGCGGTGACGCAGAAGACCGAAGATATCCGCGAGGAGGTCAAAAAATCTGGCCTGCGCGGTCGAGGCGGCGCCGGTTTTCCATGCGGTGTGAAGTGGGGACTGGTTGACCGCAAGAGCGGCAAACCGATCTACCTCATCGTCAACGCCGACGAGTCCGAGCCCGGCACCTTCAAGGACCGTTACCTCATGCACCAAGATCCGCACCAGCTGATCGAGGGCACGATGATCTCCTGTTTCGCGAACGACGTGAAGCTGGCCTACATCTATATCCGCGGAGAATTCCCTCACGGCGCGAAGATTTTGGAGAAGGCGATCCAAGAAGCGCGCGACAAGAATCTCGTGGGAAAAAACATCCTCGGCACGGATTACTCGTGCGACATCTTTGTTCACCGCGGGGCTGGGGCCTACATCTGCGGCGAAGAGACGGGCCTGATCGAATCGCTCGAGGGCAAGCGCGCCTACCCGCGGATCAAGCCCCCGTATTTCCCCGCCGTTCTCGGCCTTTACCAATGTCCCACCATCGTAAACAACGTGGAGACCCTCTGCCACGTGAAGCACATCGTCGACATGGGAGCCGACGAATACCTGAAGATCGGCACGCCCGGTAATACCGGCACCCGCATCTTCTGCGTTTCCGGCCACGTGCAGAAACCTGGTTACTACGAATTTGAAGCCGGCAAGATCACCCTCGGTGAGTTGCTCAACGACGTGTGCGGCGGCGCGCTGCCCGGGCGTTCCTTCAAGGCGGTCATCCCCGGTGGTTCATCGGCCAAGATTTTGAAGTTCGGCGAGCGATTCAAAGGCAAGTTGCGCTCCGGCGAGGAATACGATTGGGGCCTCGAGGATGTGCCGATGGATTTCGATTCGCTCGCGATGATCGGCACGATGGGCGGCTCCGGCGGCGTGATCGTGATGGATGATTCCGTCAACATGGTCGAGGCGCTCGCCAACATTAACGCCTTCTATTCTCACGAGAGCTGCGGCCAATGCACGCCGTGCCGCGAAGGTTCGCTCTGGATGAAGAAAATCAGCTCGCGCATGGTGCATGGCGATGCGCGGCCCGAAGACGGTGAGCTCCTCAAGAGCGTGGCCGACCAAATCCCCGGCCGCACCATCTGCGCCTTCGGCGAAGCCTGCTCGTGGCCGACCCAAAGCTTCCTCGCCAAATTTGGCGAGGAGTTTGCCGCTTATCCGGAAACCAAGAAAACCAAAGCCGCCGACGCGAGAGCGTTGGTCTGATTTTAACAACCACGAATGAACACGAATACACCCGAATATCTCCGGCCAACGACGGCCTCCGGGCATGGGTGTCCATTCGGGTCCATTCGTGGTTAAAAACTCTTCTGTCATGATCGCCACTCCCAAACCTGACCTCGTCACCGTCAACATCGACGGCCAGGAGATCGCCGTGCCCAAGGGCATGAATGTGATCGAGGCGGCGCGCCTCCTCGGCGTCGACATCCCGCATTATTGCTACCACCCGAAGCTGACGGTGGCGGGCAATTGTCGCATGTGTCTCATCGAAATGGGTATGCCGGCGGTGGATCGCGCCACCCGCGAACCGATCATCGATCCGGAGACGGGCAAGCAGGGCGTGAGCTGGATTCCACGTCCGCAGATCGGCTGCGGCACGACCGCGATGCAAGGGCTGCACATCAAGACGCAGTCGCAGATGGTGAAGGATTGTCGCGAGGGCGTGATGGAGTTTCTCCTGATCAACCACCCGCTGGATTGCCCAATCTGCGATCAGGCCGGCGAGTGCAAGTTGCAGGAACAGGCCACCGGCTACGGTCGCGGTTATTCGCGCTTCATCGAGCAAAAGAACGTGAAGCCGAAGCGCACTGTGCTCGGTCCGCGCGTGATCCTCGACGACGAGCGGTGCGTGCTGTGTTCGCGGTGTGTTCGCTTCAGCAAGGAGATCGCGAAGGACGATGTGCTCGGTTTTGTTGATCGCGGCAGCTACACCACGTTGACCTGTTTCCCGGGCAAGGAGCTGGAGAACAATTACTCGCTCAACACCGTCGACATCTGTCCGGTCGGAGCGCTCACCAGCACAGATTTCCGCTTCAAGATGCGGGTGTGGTTTCTCAAGCAGACCAAGAGCCTCGACACCGAGTCCAGCGTCGGCGCTAACAGCGTGGCCTGGTCGCGCGAAGGCGTGATCTACCGGGTGACGCCTCGTCGGAACGATGAAGTGAACGACACGTGGATGGCTGACAGCGGCCGTGCTCTCTATAAAGACGTCACCGCCGCGAACCGCCTCAAGCAGGTAATGGTCAACGGAGCAGAAAGCACGTTGGAGATGGCCGTCAATTCCGCCGCCACCCTCGCGAAGTCGGGGGGCGTTGCGCTCGTCGGCTCGGGCCGCAGCACCGTGGAGGAGCAATTTCTGACAAAACACCTCGCGACGGCGCTGAACACTTCGGCGGTCCTCGTGAGCCGAGTGGGGGAGGGCGACGGGATTTTGGTCTCCGCTGACCGCAACCCCAACGTGCGCGGGGCGCTCGTGGTGGGATTGATTTCCAAATTACCGAAAGTGGGGGGCGCGGGCGGCTCGCCCGCTGCCTCGAATGCGGACCAGCGGTCCACGCCCCCCATCAGCACTGGCGGACTCGAAAGTCTCGCGGCCGATATCGACGCGGGGCGGATTCAAACGGTCATCACTCTCGGCGAGGATCTCACCGCGGCCGGCCTCACCGCCGCCCAGTTGGCGAAAGTCTCGATCGTCTATCTCGGCACCCACGCCAACGACACCAGTGCCGCCGCCAAGGTCGTCATTCCGACGCTTACGTCGTTCGAAAAATCCGGCACGCTGGTCAACCAGCAGTTTCGCCTGCAAAAGTTTGCCGCGGCGGTTCCTCCCGTCGCGGGGGCGAGCGATGATCTCGCGGTGCTCGCCAAATTAGTCGCCGCGTGTGGCGGCGTTTCGGTGGCCAGCGGCCTCAATGACCTGTGGACCGCACTGGCGGCTGAGGTGCCGGCGCTCGCCACGATGAGCTACCGTTCACTGCCCGACACGGGTCTGCTGCTCGACGCCACTCCGTTTGCGGACCTGCCTTTTGTCGAGAGTTCTTCCCTCCATTTTGAACCGGCCTCCGCGGTCGCGACCACCGCCTGATATGCATCCCGATCAACAATGCATTTGGGTAGGGACGGACTGCCGGGCCGTCCGTGAATTATTTTCGGCGCGTCCAGCGGTCGCGCCCTCCCTACTTGGAATTGCCACGCCATGATCGAATTCTGGTCCAATCTTCATCCCCTCGTCCAAGGCGTCGTTAAGGGCCTCGCGGTTATCGGCGTGATCTTCCCGCTGGCGGGCGCGTGCTCGCTGGCCGAGCGCAAGGTCTCCGCGTGGATCCAAGGTCGCCCCGGCCCCAACCGCGCGATCGTGCCGTGGGTCGCGTGGATTCCGTTTGTGGGTAAGTTTCTGCAACGCCTCGGGGTGTTTCACTTGTTGGCCGATGGCGCGAAATTCCTCTTCAAGGAAGATCCGCTGCCGGGGCACGTGAACAAGTTCTACTTCCTGCTCGCGCCAGCGGTCGCACTGGTGCCAGCGTTGACGACGGTGGTGGCGGTGCCCTTTGGTGCTTACCTGACTGAAGGCGGCGACCTCGTGCCGTTGATTCTGGCGAATGTCGATGTCGGCTTGCTCGCGGTGTTCGCGGTGTCGTCCCTCGGCATTTACTCGCTGATCCTCGCCGGGTGGGCGTCGAATTCGAAATATCCTTTCCTCGGCGGCGTGCGCGCCGCGGCGCAGCTCATCTCGTATGAGCTCTCGATGACCCTGTCGGTCCTTCCAGTATTTTTGTGGATTAACGCTCCGGGCCTGCCCGGTTCGCTGAGCCTCACGCGGGTGGTGGAGTTTCAAAGCGGCGTCGGCCTGCAGTGGGACAGCGTGTGGTTCATCTTCACGATGCCGGTGTGCGCGATCGTCTTCCTGATCGCCCTTTTTGCGGAGACCAATCGCCATCCTTTCGACATGCCCGAGTCCGAGTCCGATCTCGTCGGTGGCTTCCACACTGAATACGGAGCCTTCAAATGGTCGATTTTCTTTGTGGCGGAGTATGCGCACATGATTATCGGCTCCGGGATTTTCACGCTGCTCTTCCTCGGTGGTTGGAATCCGCTGCCGGGCCTTCCGCTGGCGACCTTGGTGGAGTGGCTGACGCCGATGCTGGCGATTGCCGCGACCCCGATCTTCGTGGGGTTGCTCTCGATCGGTATCTTCCTCGGCAAAATCTTCGCCCTGATTTTCCTCTTCATGTGGGTGCGTTGGACCGTGCCTCGTTTCCGCTACGACCAAGTGATGACGCTCGGCTGGCAAAAACTCCTCCCGATCGCGATCGCCAACCTGATTGTCTATCTAATCGCAATCGCATACATTCAGCTCAGCTGAACCCAAACCCTTCAACCACCGATGAACACAGATACCCACGGATTCATTTGCACAGGGCCTGCCGAGGCAGGCTCTTCGAGCCGTGCTTATCCATGTCTATCCGTGGATAAATCCTGAATTATTTCCGCGCCATGGCCGTCATTTCCGTAGATCGCAAACCCCTCACGTTCGCCGAACGCACTTATCTCCCGCAAATCGTGGGGGCGTTGAAAACCACGTTCAAACGTTTGCTGCAGCCGAACGTCACCCTGGAGTATCCGGAAGCCCGGCCGGCGATTCCGCCAGGATACCGCGGCGTGCCGACGCTCGTGACCGATCCGAATGGGCGGGAGAAATGCGTCTCCTGTCAGCTGTGTGAATTTGTCTGCCCGCCGAAAGCCATCCGCATCACTCCCGGGGCCGTGACTGAAGGCAGCGGCAATGAGCACGTGGAGAAGGCGCCGAAAGCCTTCGAGATCGACATGCTGCGCTGCATCTATTGCGGGCTGTGCCAGGAAGTCTGCCCAGAGGAGGCGATCTTCTTGCAGAACGAATTTTCGATGTCGGGCTACACCCGCGAAGAGATGGTCAACCACAAGGACCGCCTCTACGAACTCGGGGGCACGTTGCCCGACGAGCACCACAAATGGGACAAGAAGAAGGCGGCCGCCGAACACGGCAACGCGCACTAAGCCCAAGCAACCATGGCTGATTCAATCTTCTATTTTCTCGCGGTGCTCACGGTGATTTTCGCCGTGGGCGCGGTGGTCAATCGCAACGCCGTCAATGCTTCGTTCTGCTTCCTGCTCTGCCTCGTGGGTGTCTCGGGCCTCTTCGCGTTGCTCGAGGCCTACCTGCTCGCGGTGTTGCTGGTGTTGGTCTACGCGGGGGCGGTGGTCGCACTGTTCCTGTTCATCGTGATGTTGCTTGATATGAAGCATCCCTCGGCGTGGAATCTTAAGGGACTTTCGACGGCGTCTGCCGTCGTCGCGACCGGCCTGCTGGTCGCGGGCGTGTGTTCGTTCGCTGTGCACGGTAAACTGGAATCGCTGCCGCTGACCGATGTGCCTGCCGTGGGAGCCTCGCTCAAGGGCTATGCGAACCAACTTTTCACCACCTACCTCCTGCCCGTGCAAGTGGTGGGCTTCCTGTTGTTGATCGCCATGCTCGGCGTGATCGTGCTCAGCAAGAAATTCGACGAAGTGGAGGACTCGAAATGATCACAGTTGGACTCAACGCCTACATTCTGCTCAGCGTCGTGCTGTTCGCCATCGGCTTCTTCGGCGTGTTGGTGCGCAAGAACACGCTGATCGTTTATCTGAGCCTCGAGCTCATGCTCGTCGCGTCGACCTTGGCGCTCGTCGCCTTCTCCCGCTACAACGGCACGATGGATGGCAACGTCTTCGTGTTCTTCATCCTCACCGTCGCCGCCGCCGAAGTCGCGGTCGGTCTCGCGATCATCGTCGCCCTCTTCCGGAAGCGGATGACGGTGCAGCTCGACGAACTCAACGCCCTGAAGAACTGAGCCCGAGAGATCCCAACGAACCGCCAGCCTGCGAACCCTCATCGACTTTTCTTCCGCCACTTTCCAGTCGCTCCTTCATCTAGATGACGCCTGTCCCACAAGCCCTCCTTATTCTCCTCCTGCCGCTCGCCTCGGCAGCGATCATCGCCCTGTTTTTGCGTCGCCACGGCGGCTTGGCCACGATGGTGTCGGTGACGGCGGCGGCGGCACTCGCCGGCCTCTCCCTCGGACTCATTTTTGGCGGCGAGCGCTTCGAGACCTCAATGGAATGGATGAGCCTTGGCGGTTTGACGATCTCGCTCGGCTTCAAGTTCGACGACCTCGCGGCGCTGATGCTTTTTGTGGTAAGCTTTGTCGGATTCTTCATCCACCTGTTCAGCACGGGCTACATGCACGACGACCAGGCCCGCGCGCGCTACTTCGGCGGCTTATCGATCTTCATGTTCTCGATGCTCGGCATCGTCTTTGCGGACAATCTTTTCATGATGTTCATCTTCTGGGAGCTCGTGGGTTTCAGCTCCTACCTGTTGATCAACCACTACCACGAGAAGCAGACCGCGGCCGACGCCTCGAAGAAGGCGTTTATCGCCAATCGGGTGGGAGACTTTGGTTTCCTGCTCGGCATCATCCTTTGCTTTTGGACCTACGGCACCGTCAACCTCTCGGAGCTCGGGGCGTTGGCTGATTCCGGGCAGCTCGCCTACAGCCGGTTGATCCCGCTGCTGTTGTTCTGCGGCGCCGTCGGCAAGTCGGCGCAGATGCCGTTGCAAGTGTGGTTGCCCGATGCAATGGAGGGCCCGACACCCGTCTCAGCCCTGATCCACGCCGCGACGATGGTCGCCGCTGGTATCTTCATGCTGTGCCGGATCGAAGTGCTGATGGTGGCGGAAACGCTCAACATCATCATGTGGGTCGGCACGGCGACCGCGCTCTACGCCGCCCTTTGCGCGATCGTGCAGAGCGACATCAAGAAGGTCCTCGCATACTCGACGCTGTCGCAACTCGGCTACATGGTCGCCGCTTTCGGATTGGGTTCGACGATGGTCGATCACGACGGAGATGGGGTGCTGATCGCGGCCGGGGTTGGTGCCGCGATGTTCCACCTGACGACGCACGCTTTCTTCAAGGCCTTGCTCTTCCTCGGCTCCGGTTCCGTCATCCACGGCTGCCACCACGAACAGGATATTTTTAAGATGGGCGGCTTGAGGAAAAAGATGCCGATCACGTTTCTTACGTTCACGATCGGCGTGCTCGCGATCATCGGCCTGCCGGGTCTGGCCGGTTTCTTCTCGAAGGACGCGATTCTGCTCCTTGCTTACCAGAACAACTTGCCCGTCTTTGCGATCCTCGTGTTCACCGCAGTGCTGACGGCGTTCTACATGGTCCGCATGTGGAAGCTCGTTTTCTTCGGTTCGACCCGATCAGACCACGCCGCGAAATCTCACGAGAGTGGTTTCTCGATGACGCTGCCGCTGATCGTGCTCGCGATTCTGGCGATTGCGGGTGGCTGGCCCGACGTCTACGGCAAGCTCGCCGGATCGGTCGCCGGACTGGTGCCGCACTCGGAAGCTGCGCACCTGACGATTCTCCTCACGAGCGTGGCGGTGCTGGTGATAGGCTCGCTCGGCGCGTGGGCGTTCTACAAGACCGACGGGAGCGACAGCCTCGAGGTGGCGTCCAGCGGTGCGTTCAACGGTCTGACCACCCTGAAGGAATCCTTCGACGGACTCTACGGCTTCTACGTCGCCAAGGTTCAACAGCGTTTCGCCATGCTGCTCAACTTCTTGGAGCAAATCTTTCTCGCGGGTCTCATCATCCGCGGCTTCGCCGGTTTCGTGGGCTTGTTGGGCTTGGGTGCGCGCGCGCTCCATGTCGGCAGCCTGCATGCCTATGTTTATTGGTTCCTGCTCGGAGTGGTCATGCTCTGGGCGCTGACCTCCGGATTATTTTAACCTGCAATGAGCCCACTGCCTTTTGATCCTCTCCTGCTGGCCATCGTGGCGCCCCTCGCGGTGGCGCTGGCCATCGCCCTCGGTCTCCCCAAACGCTTTTCGGTCAAGCTGGCCTACGTGGGTTTCGGGTTGCCGGCGATGCTGGCCTTGCACACGTGGTATCATTTCCCCTTCGACGCTGGCGCGAACTACGCCTTCCAGACCAGCTACTCAACCGGACTCGATAGTCTGGGGATTGGCCTGAAGCTCGGATTGAACGGCATCTCGATGCCGCTCTTTGCGCTCGCTGGCATCGTTGGTCTCGCCGCGGGCCTTTATGCGATCCAGTCTGGGGCGGAGCGGCTAAAAATCTACTTAATGCTCCTGCTGGTGATGCAGGGCGGCCTGATGGGCGTTTTCGCGAGCGTCGACGTGTTCTTCTTCTACTTCTTCCACGAGCTGGCGCTGATCCCGACGTTCATTATGGTCGGCGTGTGGGGTGGACGCGACCGTAACTACGCGGCGATGAAGATGACCATTTATCTCACCCTCGGCGCGATGCTCTCGTTGATCGGCCTGATCGCCATCTACGTGAAGAGCGGGGCCAACAGCTTCGATCTGATTGCGCTGCGCCATGCTTTGGCCGAACAGCCGCTGGCCGGCGGGGTGCAGAAATACTGCTTCGGCCTCCTGATGTTTGGTTTCGGCATCCTCGTATCGCTCTGGCCGCTGCACACCTGGGCGCCGCTCGGTTACGGTGCGGCGCCAAGCTCTGCGGCGATGTTGCACGCGGGCGTGCTCAAGAAATTCGGCCTCTACGGTCTGATTCAAATTGCGCTGCCCTTGCTTCCGTTCGGCGCGATGCAGTGGTCCACCGCGCTGGCGGTCCTCGCGGCGTTTGGAAACATTCTCATCGTCGGCCTAATCACGATGGCCCAGCGCGATCTCAAGCAGATGGTCGGTTACAGTTCGGTCATGCACATGGGTTACGCGTTCCTCGGCATCGCCTGTCTCTCTAGCATGGGGGCCGGTGGCGTCGTCATGCTGATGGTCGCGCACGGTCTGTCGGTCGCGCTGCTGTTCCTCCTCACGACGTCGATCCACCATCGCACGCACACGTTTGATCTGCAGGAGATGGGTGGCCTCGCGCAAAAGACTCCCGTGCTCGCGGCCCTTTTCGTGGCGGCGACCATGGCCAGCATCGGCCTGCCGGGTTTCGCCAATTTCTGGGGTGAGCTCACCATCTTCGTCGCGCTCTGGACTTTCTCGCCGCTCTACACGGCCCTCGCGGTCGCCGGCATCGTGATTTCGGCGATCTACGGTCTCCGGGCGGCGGCTCGCGTGTTCTTCGGTTCGCCCACCGAGTCTTTGACCAAGGTGATGGCGGACAACCCGCCGACCGATCTGCGTTGGGGCGAAAAGATCCCGGCGCTCCTCCTCTTGGCCGCACTTCTCTTCATCGGCTTCTGGCCGAAATCCATCTCCGATCCGATTGATCACGCGTTGCATCGCGCTTGGCCTGCGGCCGGTGCCCTGCCTGTGTCGATCGTTTCCAAGTAAGTTTCCGCCGCCATGAATTACGAACTGCTTCAGGCCGCCGCCAACTCCAACCAATGGAGTGCTATTTATCCAGAGATCGCCCTCGGGTGTCTCGCCCTCGCGCTGCTCGTGCTCGAGATCGTGCTCCCGAAGGCCCAGCACCGGATCATTCCGGGTGTGGCGATCATCGGCCAGCTAGTGCTGCTCATCAGCATGCTCACTTGCTCGAGCGCCGCCTACGTGGGCACCGATACGTTTAACGGACTGCTGCATCACAGCCGCGACGGACAATTTCTGCGGGTGTTTTTCCTGCTCTGCTCCCTCCTCGTCAGTCTGTTGGGCGCGGTGAGTCTCGCGAAGCAGAAGCTGCCGCGCATCGAGTTTTTCCATCTCGTGCTCGTGATCAGCGGGGCGATGATGCTGCTCGCACAGAGCAACCACTTCGTGATGCTTTTTGTCGCCCTTGAAACGGTGACGGTGGGTTTCTACATTTTGGTGAGTTATTTCCGCGCCAACCCGCTCTCGCTCGAGGCGGGATTGAAATACCTGATTATGGGTGCGCTCAGCTCCGGTCTGCTGCTCTTCGGCATCGTGCTACTCTACGGTGTGGCGGGGAATCCGACGCTGCCCGGGCACACCGCCAGCGGCATGAGTTTCCCGGCGCTCCAGGCCTTTCTCGCCGCTAACCCCGGCAACTATCTCGCTAGCCTCGGCATCCTCCTCGTGTTGTCGGGTGTGGCCTTCAAGATCGGTGCGTTTCCCTTCCAGATATGGATCCCCGACGTCTATCAAGGTGCGCCAACTCCCGTGACCGCGTTTCTCGCGGTGGCCTCGAAGGCCGCGGGCTTTGCGGTGCTGTTGACCTTGGTGACCACGGCCTTCGCTCCTTATGCTTCGCTGACGGTGCCCGTGCTCACGGTGATGGCGGGCGCGACGTTGATTTTCGGCAATATCGCGGCGCTCACCCAGCATAACGTGAAGCGACTGATTGGTCTCTCGGGCGTCTCGCACGCCGGCTTCCTGTTGCTCGGCGTGGTCGCGGCCATGACGATTCCGTCGGCGCTCGGCGCGATCTACTTCTACCTCACAGCCTACCTCTTGGCTTCTTTCGCCGTCTTCGGCGTGATGGTCCATGTGGCCGGGGAGAATGATGCCGATCAGGAGTTGGACCATTACACCGGTCTGGCCAAGGAACGGCCCTTCTTGGGGCTGGTCCTCGCCATCGGGCTGGGTTCGCTGGCGGGTATCCCGCCGTTGGCCGGTTTCATGGGCAAGCTATTCATCTTTATCGCGGCCTTGAAGGCGGAACTCTACCCGCTGCTCGCCATCGCTGTCGTGGGCGTGGTAGTGTCGATCTACTATTACTTTGGCTGGATCAAAGCCGCTTACTTCGACACCTGGCGCGCGCCGTTGCTCGAAGGCGAAACGGATGATCGTCCGAAAATCACGGCCGTCCGTTGGCCCATGGGTCTCGCTCTCGGTTTCCTCGCCGCCGCCACCGTCGTCCTCGGCTTCTACCAAGGCTGCTTCGGGGATTGGTTGCTGACGCGGTAAGGTAGGGGCGGCTGACCCAGCCGCCCTGATGGCATGTTAATGAGGACGTCCGGGCCGGACGTCCCTACCGGTCATAAAGTGGGTGCGGGATTTTTGAGTTTGAAGACCCTCGGTAAACTCCACTTCGTCATGCCATCATGACCCGTTTCCGTCCCTGCATCGATCTCCACCAAGGCAAGGTGAAGCAAATCGTGGGCGGCTCCCTCAGCGATGATGCTGCGGGGTTGCAGACAAATTTCGAGAGCGACCAACCAGCGAGCCATTTTGCGGATCTTTATCGTCGCGATGGTTTGGCGGGCGGACACGTGATCAAGCTGGGGCCGAACAACGACGAAGCGGCCCGGGCGGCGCTCGCGGCCTATCCCGGCGGGATGCACCTCGGTGGGGGAGTCAATTTGGTGAATGCTCCGACTTGGTTGGCCGCCGGGGCGAGCCATGTCATCGTCACCTCGTGGCTGTTTGATGACAACGCGCGCTTGCTCCCAGAACGCCTCGACGCCTTGGTCGCCGAAGTCGGTAAGGAACGCCTCGTGATCGATCTGAGCTGCCGCGTGGTCGGCGCGACGTGGGTGGTGGCGATGAACCGTTGGCAGACGTTGACGGATTTGCCGGTCAACGCGGCTACGCTCAAGGCCTTGGCGGGATCGTGCGCGGAGTTCCTCGTGCACGCGGCCGATGTCGAAGGGAAGTGCGAAGGTATCGACGCTCGGTTGGTCGAGTTTTTGGGCCAACATTCGCCCATCCCGGTGACCTATGCGGGCGGTGTCCACACCTTCCAAGATCTGCAGGCGGTGCAAGATCTGAGCGGAGGGAAAGTCGATCTCACGATCGGCAGTGCCCTCGATATCTTTGGCGGTAATCAGGTTCGCTACGCGGATTGTGTGCAGTGGAATCGCCGCTGAAGCTCTCAGATTTTTTCCATCTAAAGTTTAACTCCCCGATGAAAGCCCCCTCCGCTTCCCCAACGCCTCGCTTGATCCAAGGGGCTTCGCCCTGGAGTATGTTTAATTATCCCAGTGCCAAAAAAAGCTGGTCGATGGAGCAGAAGATCAAGGCGATTAAAGCGGCAGGCTTTGACGGAGTGGCGGCGATTCCCGACGAGAGCATGAGTGCGCAATGCCGGAAACTCGGCTTGGAGCTGATGGGTGGGTTGGATGGGTCCAGCCTCACCAAGGCGCGGAAAGAGATGGCGCGCCAACGCGATCTTGGTGCGGTTTATCTGAACATCCAGCTGTGGAACCACAACACGCCGCTCGTTAAGGCCGCGAAGACGGCGGCGCAATTGGTCAAGGCGGGAGAGGCTTTGGGCGTGAAACCGCACATTGAAACTCATCGCGACACGTCTACGGAGACGCCGGAGAAATATGAGGAGATTGCGCGTCTCTTTAAAAAGCAGACGGGGAAGCTGATGCCGACGACGTGGGACCATTCTCATCTGGCGGTGGTGAAGCATCTCGTTCCCGCGAACTACGCTGAACGCCTCCTCGCCTGGCCCGAGTTGATTCAGCACTCAAATATCTTCCATCTGCGTCCTTTTAACGGGCAACACTGCCAAGTGCCGGTGACTAACGGGAAGGGCAAATTGACGCCTGAGTTCTTGGATTACCTCCCGTTTGTGGAGGCACTCTTCGTCTGTTGGCTGCAAGGACCGCGCCCGGAAAATGTCCTCTGGGTTTGCCCGGAAATGGGTTACAGCCACGGCTACTATCTGAGCGGTCAACCGCATCCATGGATCGATGCGCAGGTGGCCCGGGGCGAATACGCCAAGGCCTGGCGGCGGGCGCTCAAACGGACGACCAAGAGCAATTTCACTGGGTGGAGCGGCTTGCCCTCAAGACGCGGCAGGCTGCGTTAGAAGATTAAACGCGTTGAGGGCAACGCGTTCCCCCGTGCTCTGTGCACTCAGGTCAAGGGGTAGAGAGAGGCTCTGGACTGTCTGTGATTTTTAGTCGGTAAATTCCGCCTTCGTGCTTGGCGGGCTCGCGGGTTTGCATGAGAACTGACGGCGCCCTATGAGAATTACCGGTCTTGCCATTGTCCCTCCTCCGACCGCCGCCGATTTGCCTCAAGTCACCCCTGAGTTGCTGGCGTCGGTGCTGGCCCGCTACTCCCGGAGCAATGAAGGCATCGGGGCGATCCTCGACAAGGTCGACATCGCTCATCCGGAGGCGTCGATCGATCGAATCCTCAAGTTTGTCGACTACGGACACGCGTCGATTGGCGGACTGACGGGAGGACTCGCGATTGCCCTCGATAACATCTCAATGTGGTTGGCCTATAAATTGTTTGAGATTGCGCAAATGGCCGACGGTCAGGAATCGAGCACGCGCTATATCACCATGGATGCGACCAACCTGCCGACCCCGACGGAGATTGGCATCCCCGACGATTTGGCACCACGATGGTCGGCGGTGATGGCGAAATCGTTTGCCGCCTATCAGGCAGAATATGCGCGCCTCGATGCGCTCGGGATGGCCGAGCCCGATCGGGTCCGCGTGCCGGAGAATGCGAAGCCGGCGGTGATCAACCGCATTCGTAAGAACTACGCGCTCGATCGGGCGCGTTACTTCATCCCTTTGGCCACGCGCACCAACGTCGGCCTCGTGCAGACGTCCCGCATGTGGTCAACGACGGTGAAGCATCTCGATTCGATGCCGCACCCTGAGGCGCGGGCCGCGGCGGCGCTGATCCGCGACGAATTAGTTAAACAATCGCCGCGGTTAATGCGGCATAGCTTTGCGGAGAAATCTTTTCAGGCGCAAGCGGAGCGAGAGCTCGCGAGCAGCCTGCAACTCGGGCTCGAGCGTCTGGCGACGGCGCCGTTGGCGGATAAAGTTTGGGTGCAAGTGGATCGCTCGACACCACCGTGGTTGCCGGAAAACCAGCCCATGGCGGAAGCGTTGAGCCATCGCGGCAACCGCTACGGTTACCAAGGCACCGGCACGCGGCGGATGCGGGTGAGTTTTGCGTGGAACAACATGGCGATCGCGGAACTGCGCGATCTCAACCGCCATCGCACCGGCCACCGCTACACGCCGCTGATTCAGGCCGGGTTTTATCTGCCGGAGGAAATTGCCCATGCCGACCATCAAGCCTTGTTGGACGAGCAGGCCGCGTTGACCCGTGAACTGATGGAGCGCGGATCAGGGGCCTACGTCTATTCGCTGCTGCTCGGTGCGCAGACGCCTTTTGAGCACAGCACCCATGCGGACAAGTTCATCTACGAGGCTGAGTTGCGCACCGGGATAGGAGCTCACTTTCGCTATGCCGACCATCTGAGCGCTGTCTTGGCAGAGTTCTTTCGTCAAGTGCCGGAAGCGCGGGAATGGATTGTCGAGGGAACAGCCGAGCCCGAATAAAACATTGCCACTCATGCGGCTACGCCTTTGAATGCAAATTCACAACATGAAGCCTTTTTACGGAGCAATTTTCGTCTTTCTTGGGCTGGCGCTCCCCCTCATGTCCGCCGGGGAGGCGATTTGGTCGCCGGGATCGGGCGATCAGCCGGCTGCGCTGACAAAATCGGAGTTGTTGCGATTCAAAAAGGTGACTCCAGCGGTGTCTTCGGCCGGGTCGTCACCGGCTCGACTCTCAGGAGTTTCCGTAACGACCCCACCGCAGTGGGCGGGAGCGCGTTCCTCGCGATCCGCTGTGCAAGAGCAACCCCCGGCGAAGATTCCGGCGCTGGCCCTGCGTCGCCGCGTGCGGTCGGAGACGAACGTCAAAGTTTTAGTGATTCCGATCGAGGCCCGAAAAACAGGAGCAGGGCTCCAAGTCTTCACCGTCAGCGCGGTCGCCCCACCCCCAGCGAAGTAGGAACCTATGAGCAAATTTCGCGTTCTCCAGTTTAACATTCAGTTCGGTCAAGCCTGGGACGAGGCAGATCCCGACCATGCTCCGATCAATCTCGAAGCAACGATTGCCGAGATCAAACGCCACGATGCCGACATTATTCTCCTGCAGGAGGTCGAACACGCGTTACCGGGCGGTCAGCAGCAACAGCCACCGCCAAATTATGGTCTGATCAAAGAGGCGCTGACCGGCTACCATAGCTGGTTTTCTTATCCGAAGGCCGACCCGCGGGAATTGCCCTTTGGGATTGGACTGGCGATTTTTTCCCGCTTTGCGCTCACCCGAGTGATGCGGTGCGAGATTCCCTCTCCGGAAATTTCCTTTGAGTTTTACGGCACGAAAACAACGCCCACCGACCGGTTGATGATCGGCCTCCAAACGGAGGTCGATGGACATTCGTTAGATGTATTCAACACCCACTTGCTGGCGTTTTTCATGCTCGGAGCCTCCAGCGAGGGCAATTCTGAGCAGCCGGGGATCGTGTTGAATCAGCTTCGCGATTCGAAAAAAGCCTCGATTGTCAGCGGTGACTTTAACGTCAGCAACCACAAGTCCCTCACCAAGCAATTTTCCGAGGCTGGCTTGACGACGGTGCAGGACCAAGAAAACACGTGGCGCCGCCGCCCCTACGTGCTCGACCACATCTTCTACAATGCTCAGCTGCGCTGTGTGGCGCACGAAGTGATCGCTACTCCGACCTCCGATCACCACGCGATCGTGGCCGATTTCGAGTTTGTCGACTGACGACTGGAGCCCGACCGCGTTGCTAAAGATACAAGGCTTGGTCGTTTGTAGAGAGGGGTGGGGCGAACTGAGCAGAATTTTAACCACAGATTACACAGATACGAACCGGATCAAGGCAGAGGTTGAGGTATTCCATCCTGGATTCATCTGTGTAATCCGTGGTAAAAAATTCCGGAGGCAGACCGAGGGGGGCAGGTTGCTAATTTATCACTCGACAAATGGGGAGGACGAGCGGGAGGCGTCAGCGCTTTTGACGAACGACATCTTTCTCGGCATCGCGTTCCTCCTCTAGGCGGGCCTTTTCTGAGCCGATTTGCTGGCCGAGCTTCGCGGCTTCTTTGGCTTGGCCCTCGGCAAGAGCGTCATTGCGCTTTTGCTGCAAGAAAATCTCCCGTTCAGCGATCTTGCCTTGGTAAACGCGATCAATCTCGGCGAGGCGCCCCTTTTGCGCCGCCGTGAGAGGCTTGACCGCGGTGGGGGCGGATTTGTCGAGACGTTCCATCGCAAGTTCGTAAGCGCTTTTCATATCGGGGCCATTGTTGGCGTTTTTAGCGGAAGTTCACGCCGAAAATCAACGCGACCGCGACGATCAGGAGTGGTGGCCATCCTCCGCCATGGTTGGCCGCCCAGCGGTGACTGTAGCCATAGAGGAGCGCTCCGAGTAGGAGGCCCATGGCGAGCGGACCGATCCACTCGGCGCGGAACTCTGCAGCGTGATGCACCCCCGGCCAGCCCACGAAGAGTCGGATCCCTTCGTCGATCATCCACAGCACCAGCACGGCGGCGTGGTTGCAGAGAACGGTGCCGGTGGTGAATCCGACCAGACCGCACAACAGTGAGCCCACGCCCGCAATGATCACGAACATGGCGATCGGGATCAGCATCAGGTTCGCGACGAGCGCGCCCGGGGTGAAAATTCCGAAATAGAGCACGCCCGAGAGCAGGCTAAATAAGATGGTCGATAGTCCGATGGCGCAGGCAGCGAGGAGCTTGCGCCAAAAGTAGGCGACGACATGACGCCGCCAGCCCCACGCTGCTTGGGGCAGCGCGGCGAACAGGGGCCAGCGTTGCCCCCAGCGCTCCGCGAGCGGGAGACCGAGCAGTAGCAAAGCGGCGACGATCCCGTAGCTCATCTGAAAACTCGCGCTAAACAATTGCAGGGGGGCCCAAGCCAGAACGAGCAACGCCGAGGCCGCCAGCGCTGCGAGCGGATTGCTGGGCACGCGAAACATGAACGCCGCCTGCAGCAACGCCACCATGCTGAAGGCCCGCACAGCCGAGGGGGTGTCGCCGGTGATGTTGACGTAGAGGCCGAGCGCGACAAGGCCGATCAAGTATTTCGCCGGTCGCGGTAGGCGGGCAAGTGAGAGCAGCGCATGAATCACGACCGCGATCACGCCAATGTGGAGTCCGCTGATCGCAAACAGGTGCATGGTGCCACTCTGCATGAAGAGCGCATCCTGTTCTTCGCTGAGCTCGTCTTTCTTTCCCAGCAACATCGCGCGCAGCACCCCGGTGAGGTCGGGCCGCTTTTCCTCCACGCCGATGCCGAGCGAGGTCCCAAAGCGCTCGGCCATGCGTGCGCAGAATTGACGGTAGGCCGAGGGCGCATGCGTTTCGGAAAAAACCTGACCGCGGGTCAAACGAAAGTTCATGCCGGCAGCCGCGAGGTAGCCGTCGAAGGAATCGCGCGGCGGATGCTCGGGCAGCAGTTCGAGGATGCCGAGCACCTCGATCTCGGCCGTCGGCAACGGCGCCGTGGCTCCCTTAGCGAGCCGAAGTGAGTAGGCGAGGGGCTGACCGCGCAGTTCAGTGAGATGAGAATCGGTGCGCATGATGGTTGCGAGACCGCTGGCCTGCTGAGGGAATGTGGAGGCAAACGAGCGGTCGATCCGGAGAACTAGATGAGCCTCGCGGGGCGGCAATTGGTCCCAAGTCGACAATCGCGCTCGATGGAGCGAGTAGCTGGCTGCGCCCGCGAGCCCGACCGCCACGATGATGCTTCCGGCCCAAATAGAGAAGTGCCGGCCAGCAAAGCCGAGGGCGAGGATCGCCGCGAGCGCGGCCCCCGTTAAACAAAAGGTCACCGACCCGCCCAGCCCACTTCGGGCTAGGGCGAGACCGGCGGCGTAGGGCAACACCAGCCAAAGGAGGGGCGCCCGGTGTCCAAGGCTGCGATGAGCCATGCGTGAAGTTAAGACCTTGGAATCCTCAGCGCAGCACAATTCTACGACGGCGGCGCGGGTGGGATCGGTGGGGAATCCTTCGGTAAACTTTACTCGGCGCGATTCGTGCCTATTAATGCGTGCGCATGCCTGCTGATGATCAATCCGATTTTTTTGGGGATGAGATAATTGCTCCCACGCCCGCCCGAGCGGCCCCGACGGCGAACCAACCCCTCGCGGCGCGGATGCGCCCGCGGCGGTTGTCCGAAGTGGTCGGGCAAGATCACATTACCGGAAAGGGCAACCTCCTCCCGCGACTGGTGGAGCAGAATCGCTTTGGCAGCCTGATTTTTTACGGCCCGCCGGGCTGTGGCAAGACGAGCATCGCTGAGTCGATCGCCGCAGAAACCCAGAGCCGGTTTGTGCGACTCAACGCGGTGATGAGCAATGTCGCGGAGCTGCGCGAGATTCTCGGCGTCGCCCGCCGTCGTCCGGAAGCGGCGACCATCCTCTTCATCGACGAGCTCCACCGTTTCAACAAGTCGCAACAGGACTTGCTGTTGCCCGATGTGGAGGAGGGGAATGTGCGGCTAATCGGAGCGACGACCCACAATCCCGGTTTTTATGTGAATCCGCCGCTGCTCTCGCGGAGTCACTTGTTTCGCTTGGAACCGCTCGCGCCGGCCGCGATCGCCTCGGTGATGGCGCGGGCTTTGGTTGATCAGGAGCGCGGGCTCGGGGCGCGCCGGTGTTCGGCGGAGGAGAAGGTGCTCGCGGATCTTGCGATGCTGTGCGACGGCGATCTGCGCCGCGCCCTCAATGCGCTCGAGGTCATTGTCTTCAGTCTAGCAGACGGGGCTGCGATCACCCCTGCGGAGATTGAGGTCTTTGCGCGCGAACGCCGGATCCGCTACGACGCCGATGAGGATGAGCACTACGACACGATCTCAGCCTTTATCAAGAGCTGCCGCGGGAGTGATCCCGACGCGGCAATGTATTGGCTCGCCAAAATGCTCGCGGGCGGTGAAGACCCGCGCTTTATCGCGCGGCGCTTGGTGATATTGGCAAGTGAAGACGTTGGGCTCGCTGACCCGATGGCGTTGCCGCTGGCCGTCGCGGCGCACCATGCGTGCGACTTCATCGGCTTGCCCGAGGCTGAACTGACTCTGGCCCACACGACCCTCTACATTGCGACCACTCCGAAGTCGAACTCCGCGACACTGGCGCTCGCCGCGGCGCACCAGGCGCTGAAGAGCGGGACGGTGCAACCGGTGCCGTTGCCGATGCGCGATAAGAGCGGCCAGGCGAGCAAGGAAAATAAACACGGTCAGGGGTATCGGTATTCGCACGATTACCCGGAAAATATTTCGGGTCAGGACTACCTCGAGAAACCGCTCTCACTCTACACGCCGAAAGCGGCTGGCTGGGAAGCCAAGGTTGCTGACCGGCTCGCGCGCTGGGCGGAATTGAAGAAGCAGCAGAAGAGTTGAGGGGGGATACCGCGCGGCGCCCTCAGTGCTGCGCGCGTGAAGGGATCGTAAAATCTAGACCGAGAGGGGAAGCGACTTGCGATGAGCACGAGGCAACCTACCTTGGGGAGTTATGAAGATTCGACTCCTGCTGGTGTGCGCGTTGATGGTTTCAGTCGGATCCGGGGCACCCAAGAATCCCCCCGCTTCGAAAACAACCGCTGAGGAGAAACCCGAGCTGGTCATTCCGGGGGTCACGATCACGCGAACCGACGAAAAGGGACTGCTCGGGATCGAGATCGTGGACGGCAACTACAAGCTCAGTTTCTACAACGCCGACAAGGAGCCCGTCGTGGCGGATCGGAGGCGCGCCTTGGTGCGGTGGTCGCCGCCAGCCAAAAGCCGGATCAACCGGATGGTGCTCAACGCCGGGGGCGACGGGAAGTTCCTCACTTCGCCACAGTTTGTGCGGCCTCCTTACAATTTCTTGCTGTTTATCACGCTAGTGAACGCAGAGGACGACGAATCCAAGGAGAGTGACGTCGAGACTTACTCGGTCAGTTTCCGGCAGTAAAGGAGTCCTCAGGGAAACTCTTCGACGCCGGGGCGTCCTTGTCGTGCCGCTTCCACCGTTTGAGCGATTCTTCTGAAAGTTCCTCGGGCGCCGAGCTGATCGCATGGACCGCACGAGTGGTGGAGGTGCTGGCCTTGGACGGAGTCTCGTCCTCCCTTTTTCTCGGGTTGGACATGGTTGCGATCACCGTGGCTGATTATTGATGAGATGGCGCAACATGCATTTGATCTCGGCGTTGGCTTGATCCCGGATATGCCGTTGGCGCCGTCGCCCCAGCCAAAAGATAAGACCGTGAATCAACCCCTCGCTGGTCGGGGCGAATGCGACGAACGCCCAGTGACTGAAGGTGGCCGGGTGCCGGGAAATCCCGCTGGCGACGATTGCGGACAATCCCACCAAGCTGAGATAGATTTCAAGATTGCCGAGGATTACTTTCATCATCGGGCTTATCTTAATATCAGGCCACCGCGAGGGAGGAGCCACGAGAGAAATACCTCAAAGGCACTCGCAAGATGTCCTTGCGGCGCGTTGACAGCGGCGGCGAGCAAAGTGAATCTTCCCGCCTATGTCCGACGCGCCCACTGCTGTTTTCGATTCCGTCGAATCTTCCATCCAAGAGATTGCCGCGGGGCGGCTGGTTATCGTTACCGATGACGAGAATCGCGAAAATGAGGGCGATCTGATCATGGCCGCGTCGAAAGCGACGCCGGAGACGGTCAACATGATGATCCGCTACTGCAGCGGAATCGTCTGTGTGCCGATGCTAGAGGCGCAGTTGCGCCGGCTGGGGCTCGGCCCGATGGTGCATCACAATCGCGAGGTGCAGCGCACGGATTTTGCGGTGACGGTGGATGCCGCCGAGGGGATCACGACCGGGATCAGCGCCTACGATCGCACCCGCACGATTCAGATTTTGGCCGACGCGAAGGCGACCCCCGATCACTTGGTGCAGCCGGGTCACGTCTTTCCGTTGCGCGCTCGACCGGGTGGGGTGTTGGAACGCGCCGGGCATACCGAGGCCGCGGTGGATTTGGCGATCTTGGCCGGACTGCATCCGAGTGGAGTCTTGTGCGAACTGGTCAACGACGACGGTTCCGTGCAGCGGGTGCCGCAGTTGTTTGAGTTTAAGCAGAAGTTTGGGCTGAAGATGATCTCAATCGCTTCCCTGATCGAGTATCGGCACCAGCGCGAACAGCTCGTGGAGGAAGTGTGCGCGGAGTCGTTTCCGTCGGAATTTGGCGAGTTTACGATGCATGTGTTCCGCAACAAGGTCGATAACCGCCACCACCTCGCGTTCACCCAGGGTGCGCTGGACGCGGAGCCGACCCTCGTGCGCGTGCACAGCGAAAACCTGCTCAGTGACGTCTTCCGGATGCGGGGGCTGGATTCGTATCACTCGCTGACCGCCTCGCTCGCGGCGGTGGCGCAGGCGGGCCATGGCGTGGTGCTCTACATGGAGCACGCGAGTGGCGGTAAGGAATTGGTCCACCATCTGATGGGCAAGACGAGGGAGTCGCCGATGAGCTTCCGCGATTACGGCATTGGCGCCCAGATTCTCGTCGCCTTGGGTCTGCGGAAAATCCGTCTCCTTTCCAACAGCACCCGCAAAGTGGTGGGGCTCGACGGCTACGGCTTGGAGATTGTCGACCACGTAGCGTTGTAAGCCGTGAACTTGAGGGTGTCGACGACGGGCGACAGACCAAACCGACTGTCCCGTAAATTTATTGGTTGCGGCGGGCATTCATCCCCCTTCCGCTAACCGACTTCTTTCTCAGATGAGTCTCGATGTCCCTCAGTCCCGGTCCGTTATCGGTGCCACCCTCAAGGTCGGTATTGTCGCTGCATGCTACAACGAAGCGCTCGTCGACGCCCTGCTTGCCCGGGTGAGAGCGGGACTTCTCGCCGCGAAGGTCAAGGCCGCCAACCTCACAACCGTGCGTGTGCCTGGCTCCCACGAGATTCCGTGGGCGGCTGCTGAGCTCTCCCGTCAGCGCGGATGCGACCTCGTGATTGCGTTGGGCGTGCTGATCGGCGGCGATACTAACCATCACGAGATGGTCGGGCAAAGCGTGTCCGCGGCCCTTCAGCAAGTTTCTCTTTCCAGTCGGGTGCCCGTGATTAACGGCGTGATCGTCGCCAACACCCGCGCCCAAGCGCGCGCCCGCTGCGCGGGCCGAATCAACCGCGGGGCGGAGTTTGCGCAGGCGGGTCTCGAGATGGCCGCGTTGAAACGAAAGTTGAATTCATGAGCAACAAAGCCCTGTTTGCCCAACGGCGCGAAGGTCGTATCGCCGCCCTGCAATTTCTCTTCGCGTGGAGCATGAACCGCCCCGCGAATCTTGCGGAGGATTTGCGCGTCTTTTTCGAAGAGATGGAACATCCCCGCGAGCACTATGCCTTTGGCGAGGAATTGATCCATGGGGTGATCGAACGCCGCGACGAGCTCGATGCGCAGATCAAGGGCCTCGTGCATAATTGGGACTTCAGTCGGATCGCTAAGGTCGACCTCGCAATCCTGCGCCTCTCGATGTTTGAGATGATGCACCGCAAGGACATCCCACCGATTGTCTCGATCAACGAGGCCATCGACCTCTCGAAACAGTTTTCCAACGCGGACTCCAAGCGTTTCATCAATGGCGTCCTCGACCGCCTCAAAGGTCAGCTTGGCCGCGACGCCCGCAAAGGTGAGTGACGGGGGTTTTAATCTGGAACTCAGGAACTCTGGAAATGGCTGAGTTGGGCAACAGGGAGCTAAATAGCCGGGTGATCGAAGCGGCGATTGCGGGGCCCCAAGTGCTCGGCCCCGGCTTTCTTGAATCGGTGGATGAGCGTGCCCTCTGGGGGGAACTTGAGGCTCAGGGAATCGCCTTTGAGCGTCAGAAATCGGTCAAACTATTCTACGGAAACACCGAGGTGGGGGAGCCCCGACTGGGTATGCTAGGGGAAAATCGACTACTGGTCGAACTCAAGGCGGTGCGAGCACTCGAGGATATTTTCTTCGTGATTGGCCGGTCGCAGATGAAGGCGGCGGGCCTCAGGGATGGCATTATGCTCAATTTTTACTCGATGCCCCTGATGATTCGGCGGATTGCTCCTGAACAATCGCCGACTCAATTCCAGAGTTCCTGAGTTCCAGATCATATCATGTTCGGACTATTCAAAAAATTTAAGGCCGGGTTTTCGAAGACCGTGGCGGCGATTGCTGACACGACGCGCGGGCTGTTTGGTGGCCGCAAGATCGACCTGGCTTCGCTCGACGAGTTAGAGGAGGCGCTCTACACTGCCGACTTCGGCGTGGCGACGACGACCGAGATCCTCGATGAGATCAAGGCGGCCTACCGCAAAGATCCGGAGTTGAAAGGTAAACGGGCCGCCGAGATCGGTGCCGCCGTGCTCAAGCGGGCGTTGGCCGGAGCCGAAGGGCGTCTTGAAGGAGCGCCGCCCGGACCAGACGTTCTCAGCGCGACAGCGGGGACCGGCGAACGATCGGAAGGTAGGGACGGACCGCTGGGCCGTCCGCCTGATCATGGGGCGCCCGGCGGTCACTCCCTACCCAAGAAACCGAGCGTCATCGCGATGATCGGCGTCAACGGATCGGGCAAGACGACGACTGCGGCCAAGCTGGCGTGGAGGTTGAAGCAAGACGGACGCTCGGTGACCCTCGCCGCCTGCGATACGTTTCGCGCGGCGGCGGTGGAGCAACTCAAAGCATGGGCGACGAGGCTCGACTTGGAGATTGTCGCCAGCCACACCGGGGCCGATGCGGCGGCGGTGGCCTTCGATGCGTGGCAGGCCGCCCATGCTCGCGGTCGCGATTACCTGATCGTCGACACGGCTGGGCGGTTGCACACCAAGAGCAATTTGATGGAAGAACTGGCGAAGATTCGGCGTGTGCTTCAGAAGCACGATGACACGGCCCCCCAGCATCGCTGGCTCGTGGTCGATGGCTCGCTGGGGAGCAACTCCATCGAACAAGCCCGGGTGTTTCACCAGCAGTTTGGCCTGACCGGGCTCGTAGTCACGAAGCTCGACGGCACCAGTCGCGGTGGTGCGATTGTCGGCATCTGGCGGGAATTGAAAATCCCCCTCTACTTTGTCGGTCTCGGTGAACACCCCGAGGATCTGCAACCATTCTCGGTGGAGAACTACGCCAACGCCGTGTTTGGCCTGGAGGGCTGATCGAGCGGCCTCAGTTTCTTATCCGTGGATTACACGGTGGACGCGCATTGAGATCAGCACAACTTTCAGCGGCGTTGTTCGGGCCATCGATACTTTGCGTAGGACTACCGCGAAAAATGTGGGGGGCAGGATGATTGAAATTCCCGCTGGTCGGGAACTCTAGTCAGACCTTCCTAATCCGGCGGTGCTTTCAGCCGAGAAATGACGTGACTGCGACGACCAAGCCTACGACTGCACCGTAGGCAATGTGTCCGGCTAGATGCCTCAGGCCGACCGCGAATCCGGCATCGTTGAATTCTTCTAACGGGTGTTGCTCGGCAATAACCCAGACGAGGGCGAGGCTCACCATGATGCCGTGGATAACGCCGAAACCCGTTCCGACAAAGAAAGCCTCAGGGAAACGGGCGAAGCCAAATTGCAGCATCGCCGCGTTGTAGATCAGCGCGAAGAGGATGGCCGAGGTTGCGTGAATGATGACGCCCGTGCGAAAGGCGTTTTCCCGGTGGCCGGTGACCAGACTTCCGAGGGCGACGATCATGCTGCCCTTGGCCCAATCGGCGCGCCCGATCAACGCCATGGCTGCTTCCATCGCCAAGGCGCCGAGCAGACCAGCGGCTAGTGATGTGAACCAATACTCCAAACCGAAGATTTCTGCATTCATAGCGCTAGGGGGGGTGGGGAGATTACCGAGGGAGGTCGAGGGAGGGGAACATAGCCTATGGGCGGTCGAAGAAAATGCGAGCCCGCCGCGCATTTTCAACGGCCCTATCGTTGGCGTCAAAATCTTGCCCCAATGCCCAAGGATAGGCTGCGGCCGGGAAGGGGAGCGATGGCCTTGAGGAAGGATGTGCTCACGCGGGCGTCGGTGTCGGTGAGATTAGTGCCGTGGGCGAAGAGCTCCCACTCGACTCCTGCGAGGGTGAAACGATAGGTCGCATCCGCCCCGATCAGGCTGTAACCTGCCGTGTCGGTTTCGCCGGGAGCGGTGCGGGTCTGGCGGAACGCCCGCCGGGCGCTGATGCCGAGATCCCACGGTCCGTGCTCGTAACGCAAGGCGGCGCCGACGCGGAATGGGGGGATTCGCGGGAGAGGCTGGTTGTCCGTGGTTTGTTGCGCCCGCACCGTGTCGGCCATGAGGTCGAGGTGCAGACGCGCGGCTGCGCGATCGACGAGGTGGAGCGATATCTCTGCTTCGCCACCATAAAATAAGGCATCTTTAGCGACGAATTGGTAAACGGGCAAATACTCGGCATCGACTGGGGTTGGGTAAGAGAGGAAGGTGCCGCTGTCTTCGTCGAAGTAGGTGAATGGGTCCCGCTGCTCAAAAATGAAATTTTGGAAGCGATTGACGAATCCACCAATGGATCCGGTGACGAAACCCGCTCGTTTACGGATGACCAGATCGAGTCCGAAGGAGTTTTCTTTCTGTAGTTTCGATGTGCCGATCTCGTAGGATCCGGTGCCGCCGTGGGGGCCATGTGAGAAGAGCTCTTGCGCGGTGGGGTTGCGTTGGGAATAGGCGGCGGAGAGTCCGATAGAATAATTCTTGGCCGGATAGATGACGGCTCCACTGGAAAGGCTGACGGCTTGATCGGTTCGTGTCTGTCCACTGGTGACGGCATAATCGGGATAGGCTGGCAGGGTCGGATCAACGGCCCCGAGTTTGATGTTTTGCCGTTCAAATCGTCCGCCGAATTGGAGGGTGAGGCGTGGGCTGATTTTGAGCGATTCGAGTAAGAAAATCGCCTGACTGGTTGTGACGGATTGAGGGGTAACGACTTCTTCGCCCACGGCGGAAAAATTACTCCGGGTGAATTGCCCGCCGATCGTCCCATTGAGTTCGCCCAAAGGTTTTTGGATAAATTCCACGCGGCCTTCATAGGCTTTATTGTGGAAGGTGGTATTAGCGGTGCTCGTGCTGGTGTCTACTTCGGCATGGTGATAATCGGCGAGACCGAAGCGCACTTTGACTGTATTAAATAGGGCGAATGGTTGGAAGATTTCGGCGCGCAGGTCGATACGGCGCTGCTGCATCTCGATGTTGATGGGCTCGCCTACAGGCACGCCGTAGACCGTGGCGTAGTGACTGACGGCGATTCCGACATGGCCCACGGATCCAAATTTCGTGATTCCGACAGAGGCGGAACTGCTCGCGATCGCACTGTTTGCGAGCGTGCCAAAGTCGACAGGATTGGCCGGGTCGGCGTAACCGGGGATGCGAACGTCGTCCGTCTGCGTGCGCAGCCCGTTGATCTGCACGGCAAGGGTTTCGCTTCCGGTGGTGACGGCGACAATGCCGGTGCGCTCGTGGGCGGCAGAGTTGGAGCGCACTTCGGCACGACCCGACCAGGGAGCGGTCGGCGGTGCGTCGGGGATGCGGTTGTCGATCACGTTGACGACGCCGCCGACTGCGGAGCTACCATAGAGCAAGCTGGCCGGGCCGCGGAGGACCTCGATGCGCTCGACGAGGAGAGGTTCGACGCTGACGTTGTGGTCGGGGCTGACGTTGGAGGCGTCGAGCGAACCGATGCCGTTGTCCAGCATGCGCACGCGATCACCCCCGAGTCCGCGGATGATCGGTCGGCTGGCGCCCGGGCCGTAGTAGGTGGCGTGGACGCCGGGCGTGGACGCCAACGTTTCGCCCAGCGTAGCCTGTTGACTGAGATGAAGCAGATGCCCGGCCAAGACCGAAGCGCCTTGCGCAAGATCGAAGGCGGAGCGCGCATCGGGATTGCCGGTGACGACGAGGGTTTCGAGGGTGACGGGTTGATCGTGGTTAAGGGCGTCTCCAGGAGGAGCCGGTGGCGTTTGGGCGGTCGTGACCGCGGCTGTAATGAACGAAAGAGCGAGAAGACGGAAAGGAGACATAGGAAATCTGGTTGAGTGAACTTGCCGCGCCGCGAATGGGCACAGCCCGCCGCAGGATGGCAGCGATTAGTTTCGGCGTCAGATCGACGTCGGAACGGGGAATCAACTCAGATTTTGCGGCGGACCTCGTCCTGGTGGCCGCAGGAACCGTGGGCTCGCGAAGCGCACCTCATCGGCGGAGGTCGGGCGAAGGCTTTGCCATTCGCCGGGGAATTCTTTGACGGCGGCAGAATCGACGGCTAGCGCGACGCCTTGCGCGAACCACGCGACCACGCAGCTGTGCTCCGCGTCGAAGGGCAGAGAAGGGTCCTTCTCGTGGGAGTGATCGGCGGACTGCTCGCTCGGGTGAACATGCGCCCAAGCATGCAGCACCGGACTGGCCGACATCATACCCAGCATCAACACCAAGATCGCCGAACCCACCGCCCATCGGCGGTGCCAGGCATTCAAGGAGTGAGGGCGAACGCGAAACATCAGCGGCAATGAAGGTGAGTTCTGCCTAGCAGTCAAGACGATGAGCTCGATTCTTCTCGGAGGCCTCGTTGTCGCGATCCTCTGGCGCAGGTTTTAAGGGAGATTGGCGTCGAGCAATTTCACGTTGAACAGCCACCAGTCGCGGCCGCGACGCTCGATCCGGCCGAGAATTTCGCGATCGGCCGTGAGGAGCGCGAGGGTTTCCGGGGCGACGGTGAAGGCCATCGTCATGGCGCGCATTACGCCAGGAATTTCGTCGTGCTTGACCAGCACTTGGCCGCGCTCGGTTAACCCTCGGGTGACAATCCCTTTCACAGGGTAGCCGCGCGTCGCGTTGGCGTCGTCCTCATCGCAAGGAAGACAGGGGGCGCGTCCGGCGAGGAGGGAGAGATCGGGCAGCGTTACCAAGACGGTCGCGACGGACGAGGCGTCGGCGTCGCGGGTGTAGGCGAGCAGAAATTGCGCGGGCGTGGCGTCGTAGTCCTTCAAGAGAGCGAGGCGTGGGAATCCGCTGGCGCGCGCGGCACTGGAGGAAGCGAGCAGCACCGGCGGACTGCGGTCGTCGTTGGAGGCGAAACGGCGCAAGTAGATGCCGGCTTCCTGAGTGCCCGCTGATTCGAGCCAAGTGACCAAGCGAGAGCCGTCTTGAAGGAGCAAGGTGTCGACGCGCCCGAGGGGGTGGCCGAGATCGACGCGTTGCGGCATGAGAAACCGCGCACCGGCATCGGGCGAACTCGAGGAGTAGACGCGCGGCGAGTTGTCGGCTCCGGTAAACCATGCGGCGGCGACGCGCCCGCCGACGCTGTCGAGTTGCGGCCCATTGACCGGACATCCTTTAATCTGCCATTGGTCGGCGCTGAGCACGCGCGGCTGCGACCATTGGTCGCGTTGAAAACGGGCGGTATAGATGTCGCGGATTTCGCCTTCGCGCCGGGCCCGATAGGCCACGAGCGCGCTGCCGTCGGGAAACGCCGTGAGCGCGGTCGGACAGCAATCGCAGACGGAGTCGTCGATCAACTGGTCGGGGCCGTCCTTGCCGAGCAAGCGTCCATACAGTTGTTGGGTCGTGCTGCCGGTGTGTTTGGCCCGACCGTCGAGCCAGACGGCGAGGAGTCCGCCGCGTGCAAGCGGTTGCAAGGCGACAAACTCGACCGACTCGCTTTCGGTGGTGAGTCGGGCCGGACGGCTCCACGACTCGCCGCCATCGCGACTCTGGCTGAACCACGCTTGATAGCCGGGACCGTGGTGACCCGCCGCGTGATCGGAACCGGTCGGCGAGGGATTGTTGACGAACCACACGGCGGTCAGCTGGCCGTCGTCTTCAACAGAGAGCGCAGGAAAATCGGCCCAGTTGACGAACCAGTCCTCGCCGGCCGCGATCAGTTGCGCCTCGCCCCACTGGTGCCGGGCTGAGTCATATTTCGCCAGGTGCAAACTGGTGCGGTTGTCGGCCGGCGTCTCCACCCAGCTGAGGTAGACGTCGCCATTCTCAGCGCGGGTGAGCGAGGAGCCCATCGCGCCCGCTCCGGCGGGACTGTCGAGAGTGGTCAAGGTTACCGGGTATCCAACCTCGGCACTGTGAAGGACCGGGAGAGAGAGGAGGAAGGCCAGCAGGAAACGAGTGAACATAGGTGAAAGGATAGTGATGGTTAATGAAAGGGGAAAGGCGGATTTAAAGCGCTTCATTGGGCGAAGCTGAGGCCAAGGTAGAAACCGCGACCGTCACCGGGAAGGAACTGTCGTTGGTCGGTAGCGCGAGCATCCTCGAGGATGCCCGTAGTGGCTGCGTAGCTCTGGTTGGCGAGGTTGCGCGCTTCGATGAACCAAGAGAAACCGCGGGCAACTTGACGACCAACGCGGAAGCCGAATATGGCATAGGAATCGGCCGCGAGGGTATTGCGAAAATCGACGAAGGTCGGTTGGGGCATCCCCTGCCAAGTTGGGCCCGCATACCAGCCCGCTTGGTTCTCCCAAGTTAACTCACCGCGAAGCAAATGCGGAGGTAAACCAGCGAGAGGGTTGTTGCCGTAGAGCGAATCATGGTCGAAACGGAATCGCCCATAAGTCCATGCGGCCCGAAGGACGAGGCGATGGGAAGGCTCGGTCTCGGCGATCCAACGATGACCCAGCAGATCGATCTCAGCCGACACTTCGAGTCCGGAATGAGTGGTGGCGTCGGCATTGATCGTCGCCGAGGGGGTGGCCGGATTTTGGTCGTGATCGAGGCTGAGCAGTTCATGGCGCAAGGTGGCGTGGTAAACCGTGGCGTCCCAACGCAGCGGACCTCGGGTGCCGCGAGTGCCCAGCTCCCAAGTGCTCGCAGTCTGGGACTTGCGCGCGGTGTTGAGGGTGAGGGTTTCGCTGAACGAAGGCGGCTCATAGCTGCCCGAGACGTTGGTAAAGACCTGCACTTCCTGACCATCCCAGCGCAGGCCGACCTTCGGCATGAAGCGGTGGTAGACGAGATCGTAGTCCGGCGTGCCGCCCAACGTTTGATCACTCATTCGCCGGTTGCGGGCGGCGTTGGCCCCCAACACGAAGGTGAGATGGCGCCCGATCTGGACTTGGTCTTCAGCGAAGAGCTCGACGTTCGTCGCGGTCTGGTCAGCCGTGGCGAGCAGCGCACCGCGCCGCCCACCGAGGTTGGAGAAATTCGCGGATTGGGTGAAGCCTCGCTGAAAAAGGAATCCAATCGTGAGGTGATGGGAGTGTCCGGCGAAGTTGTTGCTTCGAGTGCCGACCGCGCCGAGCAGCAGATCGTTCGAGAGCTGGTCGAAGACTTGGAAGATCGGATGGTCCAGATCCTTATAAGTCCACGCGGCCGTGAAATCCCAGACCGTCGAGTGGTGAGCCACGGTGGTCTTGCTAGCGATCCGCAGGAGATCGAAATCGCGTTTCTGGTGAAGCGCGAGATTGCCGGCGTTGGCCTGCGTGGGATCAGTGGCGAGTTCGGCCTTAGTTAAATTGCCCGGCAGCTCGGACGCAGTGCGCACGGCGGTCACGTAGACGCGTGACTCCCCGTCGGCCGAGAAGCGCCAACCAGTATTAGCGAAAATGCGTTGATTGGACTGGCGGGCATGGTCGCGATAACCACGCTGCGATTGATGGGTGAGGGAAGTATACGCGTCGAGGTCGCCGCGACTGCTTCCCTCGGAGATGTTCACGCGCAGGTAGTCCCACGAACCAGTTTCGAGACGAGCTAATCGTCCCGGTGTCTCGCGGCCGGTGCGACTGATATAGTCGATCGCTCCACCGAGGGTAGAGGCCCCAGAGGCGAGGGCGTTGCCACCACGCCAGACTTTGATGTAGGCGGCGCTGAGCGGCTCAAGCGCCTGCATGTCAAACCCGCCATCGGGCAAGATTGATGGGCACGCCATCCTGCAGCACGCGGATTCCTCGGCCGTGAAATGTGCGTTGCAGGCCGGACCCGCGGATGGAGAGTCGCGCCTCGTCTGAACCGAAGCGCGAGAGGGCGACCACGCCGGGCGACAAGGCGAAGGTGTCGTCGACGGTCGAGGCGCGTCCGCGCAGGTAGCGGTCGGCGTCGATGGTCTCGGTGCCTCCGGGAGAGCGAGCGAGCTCGCGGCGGGCGGCCTCCACGGCGATCACCGTGAGCGGCGCGGGACGATCAGAGACAACGGCCATAGTGGCTAGTTTGATGGGATCGTCCTCGGCAGCGAAATTGGGAATGGTGGTGGCGAGTCCACATGAAAGATAAAAAAAGAATCGGGAAAAGGGCATGGAATGGGTGCAGCGCAGGAATGGGCATGACACGCGGAGCTGCAGTCGCGGCATGGATCGCCGTTTTGGAGGGCGAAGTCAGGGAACACCGAGGCGGCCAAGGTTAGCCGATCGGTCGGGTGGGCGAGCGAGGTGGGTTAGACCAGCGGCGGACGCACGGGCACTTCGTCGGTGCGCATCGGGCCGGTGCCGATCTTCGGCGCGGGCCAACACGATTCAGGTGCTTGCAAGAAAATCTCTTCGGTGGCGTGGTAGGCGAGCACCACCTTCTCGTGGCTCCGCTCGACTTGCGGCGGAGTCTGCGGGGCCTTGCCCTCGACGACGACGAGGCAAATCTCGCAGGGCGCGGAGCCGTCGAAGGTTCGTTTGACGGCCTTGGTGAGGGGCATGATCTGCGAGTAGTCGTGGATCATTTTGCCCCAAGCGAAAACTTGCACGCAGTCCCACAGGGCCCCATTGGCGCAAAGCCAAGCGAGACAGAGCATGGAAATGGAAACGCGGCGGCGCACCAAGGGAAACAATGACCGGTGCTCAGACCTGCCAAGTGACTTCTGTTGATCCGGTGTAGTTATTAGCTCAACGCGCGCGGCGTTGAAGCAAGGTTACGATCAACAGGAGGCCGAAGGCGAGGGCCAGCAAAACGGCGGCAAAAGCGTGGGCGGTTGGGTAGGAGAGTTTCTGAACCTCGTCGTAAAGGGCGATGCTGGCCACCTTGGTCACGCCGGGGATGGATCCACCGATCATGAGGACGACGCCGAACTCGCCGAGGGTGTGGGCGAAGGCGAGGGTGAGACCGGCGACCACTCCATGCCAAGCCAGTGGCACGTGCACCCGCCAGAACACGCGGCGTGGCGGGGTGCCGAGGGAGGCGGCGGCGTCGAGCATTTCGCGCGGCACGCTGCGGAGCGCGGCTTGAAAGGGTTGCACGGCGAAGGGCAACGAGTAAAACACGGAGGCGATCACGAGCCCGGTGAATGTGAACGCAAGCGGGGTGCCGGTGGCGGAGTGCCACCAACTGCCTGGTGCATGTTGGGGGGAAAACGCCATCAGGAGATAAAAGCCGATCACGGTCGGTGGCAACACGATCGGGAGAGCGACCAATGTTTCGATGAACGGGGCGACTCGGCGGCGGGAAGTGTTGAGCCAGTGCGCGAGCGGCAGGCCGAGCACGCCGAGAATAAGCGTAGTGATGCCCGCCAACTTCACGGTCAGTCCCAGGGCCTGCCAGAGCGGCGCGGGCAAACCTAGAAACGTAGCGACGGTCGTGATCATGGTGGGGAAATTGGCACGCCGTATCCTTGGCGGGCAAATACCTTTCGCGTCTCCTCGCTGAGGAGAAAGATCAGGAACTCGCGGGCCGATGGATTGTCCGCCCCGCGAAGTGTGAGCACCGCCCCTTGCGTGAGCGGCTGGTGCAGGTCGGCGGGAACCTCAATCCACCGACCCTGACCGGCGAGCGTTGGTGACATGACGAGCGACCGCGCGATGAACCCCGCATCGGCATTGCCGGAACCGACGAACTGGGCGGCTTGGCTGATATTTTCGCCGATGACCAGTTTGGGTTGGAGAGCTTGCCAGAGATGAAGGGATTCCAAGGTCTGCTGCGCCGCCCGGCCGTAGGGAGCGGTGGAGGGATGGGCGATGGCGAGCTTGTGCATGGCGGGATCGCGCAACGCGTGGACGAGTTTGTCGATCGGGAGATCAGGGTTGGTGGTCCAGAGCACGAGTTGGCCAACAGCGAAGGGGGTGAGGCTGTCGGCGACCGCGTGACCCGATTTGATGAGGGCCTGAGGATAGTCGAGATCGGCCGAGAGAAACACATCGAAGGGGGCACCGTGGGTGATCTGCGCGACGAGGCTGCCAGATGAGGCGATCACGACTACGATCTCAATCTCGGGGTGTTGGGTGCGAAAGGCCGCTTCCACCACGTCGATCGTGTGAACCAGATTGGCCGCCGCGGCGATGGTCACTTTGCCTCTGGCCTGCACCGTCAGCGTGCCGACGATGAAAGTGAGGAAGAAGCGCAACATGACCGGGAAGCGTGGACCGTTGCCTTCTGGCTGGCCACCGGAAAGCGATTCCAGTTCGGTGGGATCGTGTCGTCCACTTCCTTGCCTCGTCCTCCCGTGACTGTGCTCAGTGGATTTTTGGGCGCGGGGAAGACGACGGTGCTGCGCCACCTGCTTGGGCGCGCCCACGGACAACGCTGGGCGGCGGTGGTGAATGATCTCGCGGCGATGAATATCGACGGGCGCCTCGTGGAGCAGGCCGGGGCGTCGAGGGTGATCGAGCTCGGCAACGGCTGCGTGTGCTGCTCGGTGCGGGACGAGTTGGCGGAGACGGTGGCGGAGCTCGCGAGCTCCGGCCGCTGCGACCATATCTTTGTTGAGACGACGGGCGTAGCCGAGCCACGCGGGGTGGCTTCGCTATTTACGCGGCCGAATGCGTTTGGGCGCACCTTGAGCGATTTTGCCACGCTGCACGCGCTGGTGACCGTGGTCGACGCGGCCCAATTCTGCCGGGTGTGGCGAGCCGAGCGGACCCGTGAGGCGGACCGCATGAGTCGGGGCCGTGAGCCGAAGGAAGTGCTCGAGCTCATGTGGGAGCAAATCGAGTGCGCGGATGTTCTGGTGGTGAACAAAATCGATTTGGTGTCGCCCGATGAGCAAGCGGAGGTGGCGTCGGTGCTTCATGAACTCAATCCGCGAGCGGTGATCGAAGTCGTTCGGGAGGGTAAGGTGTCGGCGGAGTGTCTGCCGGGCCCGGTGAGATTTGAGGTGCAGGCCACACTGGGCGGCGCCCGTTGGTTGCGCGTGTTGGCAGGCAAGGGGATGGGCGTGCGGACCGGCCCTGCGGCCTCGAAGGCGACGAAGTCAAGATGGTCGACATGGGTCTTCACCGCGCGGCGCCCTTTTGATGAGGAGAAGCTCCACGCGCTCGTGACGCGCGGGCACGCCGGGCTGGTGCGGGCGAAAGGATTTTTCTGGGTGGCGTCGCATCCCGACGAAACCGGCTACCTGTCGGTGGCGGGGGGGGTGGCGCGGTGGGAATTTGTCGGCAACTGGGCCGCGGCGATGCGCGAGCGCGGGGTGATCAGCGATGCGGAGATCCCCGAGTCGGCGCGCGCGCACTGGATCGAACCGCAGGGTGATCGCCGCCAAGAGTTGGTGTTTATCGGACTCGAGTTAGACCCCATCGCCCTCGATCGCGACCTCCAGGCTTGCCTGCTGTGACCTGCTGGACTGCCTAAGAGAGGTGGTAGCGGGACTTGAGGGTGGTGTAGGGGAAATGTTTCCCGGGGCACACAGTGTGGTTGTGGTCGACCCAACGGTGGACGGTCAACTGGTGGTGGGGATGAACGAAGCCGTCGCGCAGGTAGTCGACGAGGCTGAAGGCGGCGTCGAGTTGTCGGCGACCGGGGCGGCGTTTTTCAAAATTGCCCACGAGGCAAATACCGATGCCAGAATTGTTGACTGACGTGCTGCGCACATGGCCGCCGCGCAGCTGCTTGGTCCAACGCGGGCCGATCTCAATCTCGCCGTCGCCAGAGTCGCGGCCATTGCCGATGACGAAATGGTAGGCGAGACCGTGCTCCATCCCGCGCTGCCGGTGGTTGGCATCATACGCGCGCGCGCTGCCGTCCTCGATACCGCTGTGATGAAGCACGATGTATCGCCAGCGACGGTGATCGATCTTAATCTTCTTGGTCGCGGCGATGACGGGCGCGAGGGCCGCGCTGACGATACCGCCGGTCGATGGGATGATGAGGACCTGCCCGGCCATGATCCGGTCGTTCTTAAGACCGTTGCGAGTTTGCAGCTGAGCGACGGACGTGCCGCCGCGGTGGGCGATGCTCGAAAGGGTGTCGCCGCGTTTTACTTTGTAAGCGGATTCGCCCGGACCCGCCGTGGCGGCGAGGAGATCGCCGGCGCCCAGCAACAGACCCGCCGTGGCAAGGAGGCTGTGACTGAGGAATTCGCGGCGAGTGGACATGAGGGGAGCGGGACGGGGGAACCGGTTAAAGGTATCAGGAACGTCAATCCTTCCGGTGGTTCCTTTATGTAAGTGGATGATCACGCCTGACACTTGAGCACGTAGACGATGCCCTGCTCGGATCCAATGGTGAGGAGCGAGTCGTCGGGCGACCACGCCAGCTTCGTAGCGGTCGCGGGCATCTTGACGGTCGCGCGCAGCGGTTTGGGACGTTCGGGACTCCAGATCTTAATCACGCCGTCTTGCGCCGCGGTGGCGAGGAGTCCGTGCGAGGCTTGAAAGCAGACCGCGCAAATGCGTGCTTCGTGGGGCAGCATGATTGGTTCGCGACCTTCAGGACCGGGACCGGAGCAATCCCAGAGGCAACACTCACTGCCCCCGCCAGTGGCGAGACGATGTGAGTTATGGTCAAAGGAGAGCTCGCGCACCTTGCCCTCGTAGCCGCTCATCTGCAGCTCGATGTCCTCGTCGGGCACCCAAAGGTGCACGCTCGGATCTTGGTTGCCGGAGACGAGCCATTTGGCATCGGGCGACCAGACTAGCGATTGGATGCCGTTGTTGTAGGGAAACTCCTTCTGCAGAAGGAAATCGTCGGCATCCCACAAGCAGACGCCGCCAAAATACGAAACAGCCACACAACCTCCGCCCGGATGCCACGCAATTGCCGAGATCGATTTGGGGGCATCGTCGAACGCGTGAAGCATCGCCCCGTCGGGGTTGATCGCGCGGAGTTTGCGCCCGGCGCTGGCGGCCAGCCAAGTCGAGCGAGGCGACGTCTCCCCCGATGGTTGCGGCGGGGGGCGCCAGGCGAGGTGCTCGACCCACGCCGCTCCCATTTCGATCGAGGTCACGTGCTGGCCGGCCTGGGGATCCCACAGTTTGACGAGACCATCCTGCCCGCCGGTGGCGAGACCGCGCCCATCCGGGCGCCATGCAAGGCAGTTGGTGCCGCCGTCGTGGCCGGGAAGGGCATGGCAGACGTTACCAAGTGCGTCATAAATCGTGACACCTCCGGCGGCGGAGGCGGCGGCCATGAGCGTGCCGTCGGGCGACCAGGCGAGGTCGATGGCGTAGTCGTCAAGAGAGGCGGCCCAGTGTTTGATGAGTTCCATGTGCGGAGGAATGGTAGGGAAGATTTGGGCTGGAAGGGAAGGGAGGATTCGCGCGGATGATCGGAGTCGATTTGGTTTTAACTGGCCACGGTCTCTGCGAATTACCAGCATCCGCCCGCCCTCCTTTCACGAGAGATTTTGGCCGGAATGAATCGCCCCATTTGCACCCTTACCCCCGCTCCCCATGACGAGCCTCTGAGTCGTCAAGCCGCATGAAGTCGTTATTCTTGGTCGTGACCCTCGCGTTGGTGATCATGAGCGCGCTGCTCCACTGGACGGCGCCAGATCGGGCGTCGCCCGTGCCCGTGCTTTACTGGGTAACGCAGGACGACGAGGTGAAGCGCGAGACGATTGAGCTCTTCAAGCAATGGCTGCACGATCACGGTCATCCACCGGTTGACGTGCGCCTTGATAATTCGAATTCGGATCAGACCAAGAAAATAACCCAAGGATTGGCCGGAGTGGGCGCGGATTTGTTCGACGTCTACCCGTTTCAAAAAGATCTGTTTTCGTCGTCCGGAATGTTTCTCGATGTGACGGACGTGGCGAAAGAGCGCGGGTTTTCTCCGGAGGCATCGTATCCGGCATTGAAGCAGGAGATTTTGTTTGAAGGCCGCCAGTATGGATTTCCGCGCAATACGGGCGGGGCGGTGTTCTGGCTCAACACCGAGACTTTTGCGCGCTACGGGATCCCCGAGCCTTCGTTTCGTTGGACGTGGGATGAGTTTGAGAAACTCGGCACAGCGTTTGTGACGGCGGCCAATCCCCCGGGCACTCGCAATCGATCTTATTTTGTGCAATCGGTCCCGCTGATCATGCTGAGGCGAAGTCTCGGGCTCTCGATTTTTAACGAGACGATGACGAAGGCGACGCTCGACGATCCGCGTAACGCGGAGTTGATGCGTCGGTATCTTCGCTGGGTGAATGAACTGCATCTGATGCCGACGGTGGCGGAACAGACGGCGATGGCGGCCAGCTCGTCGCGGCCGGGCGATGGTTTTTTCTACCTTTTCGCCACGGGGCGCTACGCGATGCTCAATCTGCCTCGCTGGGCGTTGATCCGGTTGCGCCCTCTGGGGAAACTGTCGATGAGGATTGTCGAGCCGTTTCACGGTGGGTTTCCGAATATGGATTTTAGCTGCGGTCTCATCTCGGTCTATGCGGCCTCGAAGCATCCCGAGGCGGCGACGCGGTTTCTGGAGTTTTTGGCGAGCGAACGATTTAATCTGCTGGTTGCTCGGAGTGGCGATTCGCTCCCGCCGATTCCGAAATACGTTCAGAGCGAGGCTTTTCTGCGCCCGCCGGATCATCCGGAAGAGTGGGCGATCCAAGAGGCGTTTTCAAAGATGGGACCGGAGCTTGGGATCGGCTATTCACGCAGCCCGTTTGTGGCGCTCGGCACCGTCTTTCGAGTGGAGTCGAAGATCTCGCAGGCGGTCGTGGCCGGGCGGCTGTCACCCGAGGAAGCGGGGCGACAGGAAGAGGAAGAGTTGAATGCTGAGATCGCACTGACGATTCGAGTCGATGAAAAGATGCGGCAGCGGCACGAGGCTTTGACGAAGATTCAAGTGCAGATCGACCAGCGCCGAGCTCTTGGGCAGAAGGTGCCGTTGGCGTGGATCACGAATCCCTTCTATCGGGTCTATTATCAGGCGCAGGGATGGTTGGAGGAGGCGCCGGCATCATGAAGAAAAGTCGATCCAAAGGGCTGCTCGTCGGGTTGATGTTCATCCTGCCCAATGTCCTCGGATTTGGGGCCTTTATTCTCGTGCCGCTGCTGATGAGCTTTGGGATGGCGTTCACGGATTGGGATTTCCTGCGGCACAATATGTTTCGCGATGAGCCGCTGAATTTTGTTGGTTTCGAAAACTTCGTCCGTCTCTTCACTCACCCCCAATTCTGGCATTACCTCGGCAACACGTTTTTTCTGATGCTGGGCTTACCGTTTGCGATCGCGGGAAGTCTGGGCGCGGCACTCCTGTTGACGAGGGCGGGGCAGGCGAAACACCAGATCAAACCGGTGATGATCCTCGCCACGCTGATCATGATCGGCAGCGGCCTCGGGTTGCTGCAGGGCGGGATGGCGGAAAACGGAGTGTGGTTTTTCTTTGGCCTACTGACGGCGATCACCTTGGTGGCGGGGGTGCTGACTGGTGGGTCCGTTTATCGCACTCTGTTTTATTTGCCCAACTTCACGGCGGGCGTGGCCACGTTTGTTTTGTGGAAGAAGCTCTACCATCCAGATACGGGCCCGATCAACCAGGGCGTGGCCCCCCTGCTTGATGGCCTGGCGGCGTGGATCAATCAGATGCCGGGGGCCTTTGGCTATGGGCTCCCTCTGGTGGCGGGAATCGTGATGGTGCTGGTGGTCGGCTGGCAGCTGCGGCGACTGCGGCGGGCGTGGGATTTGAGCGAGGCCGGTCTGGTGGCATTGGTCGCAGGCACCGTGGCTATCGTGGTGCCCGTGGGGTTGATGCTTGGATGGTTTGGCCTGAGCGCCTCGGCGGCAGTCGCGGGGTCGACGGCGGGTTTGGTCGGCTTTGTGGGGTTGACGGCGCGGCGACTTCGACCGTGGGGCATCCCGAAGCCGGCCGACAAGGGATTGGGCACGGAGGTGGCGCTCGCGATGCTGCTGATTCCGGGATTGCTGATTTTGGCGGGCGCGATGGTGGTGGGGCCGAGCCTCCCGGCGGCAGCGATGGCGGGCCTCTCGGCGCCGGATTGGCTGGGCGACTACCATTGGGCCAAGCCGGCGTTGATGATGATGATGCTGTGGGCAGCGATCGGCTCAAATAACATGATCCTCTACCTCGCTGGTTTGAGCAGTATTTCGCCAGAGCTTTATGAGGCAGCCGATATGGATGGGGCGACGCCCCGCCAGCGTTTCTGGCACATTACTTGGCCGCAACTCGCCCCGGTGACTTTTTTCATCAGTATCATGAGCGTGATCCACGGTTTGCAGGGCGGATTCGAAATGGCCCGCACGATGACCTTGGGTGGCCCGGCCGGTGCGACCACCACGCTGAGCTATTTCATCTACATTGAGGGCTTTGAGACAGGGCGGATCGGCTACGCGTCGGCCGTGGCCTGGGTGCTGTTCGCCCTCGTGTTCGTGCTCTCGATTTTCAACTTCCGTTATGGCAACCGTCATGTCCAAGACTGAACCCACCGAGCATCCGGCTCGCAATCTCGGCCTGCACGCCTTTCTCGTCGTGCTCAGCTTGGCGATGATCCTGCCGTTTGTGTGGATGTTCCTGATGAGCTTGAAAACGCTGGCCGAAGTAGGGGATCCCGATTGGCTACCCGCGGCCCCGCAGTGGCACAACTACGTGGAGGTGTTTCACATCATCCCGTTCCTGCGGTTCATGAGCAACAGTCTGATGGTCGCGGGGTGGGTCACGCTGTTGCAGGTGATCACGAGTTCGATGGCGGCCTTCAGTTTCTCCCGGCTGAACTGGCCGGGGCGCGACCGAGTCTTCTTTCTCTATCTCGGCACCATGATGTTGCCGGGTTTGGTGATGCTGTTGCCGAACTTTGAGAATATGGTCCGGTTTGGTCTGGTCGATTCCTACCTCGGTTTGATTTTGCCCGGTGCGTTTAGCGCCTTTGGCACCTTCCTGCTGCGGCAATTTATGCTGGGAATTCCGCAGGCGCTCGACGAGGCCGCGGAGATGGACGGGGCCACCAAGTGGCAGATCTTCTGGAACGTCGTCCTGCCGTTGAGCCGACCTGGTCTGGTGACGCTGGCGATCTTCACGTTTATGGGAAACTTCCAGAGCTTTTTTTGGCCGCTGGTGATGACCAAGAGTGTCGACAAATACACTCTGCCGGTGGGGCTGCTCCTGTTTGATTCCGAGCGGGGGCAATCCACGCATCTGCTCATGGCGGGCGTGACGATGTCGGTCGTGCCGTTGATCATCGTGTTCGTGCTGCTGCAACGACAACTAATCTCAGGGATCCAAATCGGCGGGGTGAAGGGATAAGGGAGCCGGCTTGAGTTTATTCCGAATGGCGAAATCAGCTTTGCATGCCTTCGCGAATCTCTCTCGCCTTCCGCAGGGCCGTGGCTAAAGAGGTGATCTCAATCGGCTTGGAAAGATAGTCGTTCATGCCCGTTTCGATACAGCGTTCACGGTCGCCTTCCATGGCATTGGCGGTCAGAGCAATGATCCATGGCGTGGGCTTATCTTCCCGCTGGTTTTTTCGGATAGTGCGTGTCGCCTCGAGGCCGTCCATTTCCGGCTCGGGTGGAGGAACTGCCGGATGCCTGCTACGAAGATCGACTCACTTACGGGATGCCTGAAAAGAAATAACGTTGGGTTTCTCTAAGACCAACCGCTCTGGAGAATTGGACTTTGGGTAGGGCGCGACCGCTGGGCGCGCCGATCACTCATTCGCGGGCGGCCCGGCGGTCCGCCCCTACCCCCGGCTTGCCGGGGCGCCGGCTCGCCGAA
>Ga0105050_10000877_pt1 | contig 45791 bp, 48 predicted proteins | sample FRY01_FD_78088 | JGI IMG/M metagenome (GOLD analysis project Ga0105050, IMG submission 78088) | Freshwater microbial communities from Lake Fryxell liftoff mats and glacier meltwater in Antarctica - FRY-01 | ecosystem: Environmental > Aquatic > Freshwater > Ice > Glacier meltwater ...
ACCCCGATGATGCAGCAGTACTTGCGCATCAAATCCGAACATCCCGACCTGCTGTTGTTCTATCGCATGGGCGATTTCTACGAGCTGTTTTTCGAGGATGCCGAACATGCGTCGCGGCTGCTCGGCATCACGCTGACCACGCGCGGCGAGTCTGCGGGCACACCGATCAAGATGGCCGGGGTGCCGTACCACGCCGCTGACCAGTATCTGGCCAAGCTGGTAAAACTCGGCGAATCCATTGCCATCTGCGAGCAGATCGGCGATCCGGCCACTTCCAAAGGTCCGGTCGAACGCAAGGTAATGCGCATCGTCACCCCGGGTACCCTGACCGAATCGGCACTGCTCGATGAAAAAAGCGAAAACCTGCTGCTTGCCGTGCACCGCGGCGACAACGTGCTGGGACTGGCGTGGCTGGCGCTGGCATCGGGACGGTTTTGCGTCATGGAAACCGCTTTGGCAAACCTGGGCGCTGAAATCGAACGCCTGCGCCCGGCGGAAATTCTGGTGGCCGAAGGCACAAACCTGGAACTCAGCGAGCCGGGCACCGCCGTGCGCCATCTGCCGCCATGGCGCTTTGACACCGAATCCGCCCGCCGCACACTGTGCGCCCAGTTTGAAACCCATGACCTGAGCGGCTTCGGCGCCCAGTCCCTGGACCCGGCGGTGGCCGCGGCCGGCGCACTGCTCGAATACGCAAAATCCACCCAGGGCGCGGCGATCACCCACGTGCGCGCACTGATCGTGGAAACCGAGCGCGCTTATGTCCGCATGGACCCGTCCACGCGGCGCAACCTCGAACTCACGGAAACCATACGCGGCGAACCGGCGCCTACGCTGCTGTCGCTGCTCGACACCTGCGCCACCGGCATGGGCAGCCGCCGCCTGCGCCATGCCCTGCACCACCCACTGACCGACCGCACGCTGGTGCAGGCACTGCATCAGGCCGTGGCCCTGCTGCTGACCAATGGCCGCCAGACAGGCGTGCGCGCAGCGCTGAAGAACTTTGCTGACGTTGAACGCATCGCGGCGCGTGTCGCACTGGCTACTGCACGGCCGCGCGACTTGTCCGGGTTAAGTACGTCATTGCGGCAATTGCCAGAGCTGCTGGCCGCACTGGGTGATGCCGGCACCGGCCGCCTGGCACAACTCGCCGACGATCTCGGCCCGCAGGAAACACTCGCCGCATTGCTGGCGTCTGCGATCAAGCCCGAACCGTCCACGGTGATCCGCGAAGGCGGTGTCATCGCCGATGGTTACGACGCCGATCTCGACGAGCTGCGCGGCATCCAGGACAACTGCGGCAGTTTTCTTGCCGAGCTTGAAACCCGCGAACGCACCCGCACCGGCATCAGCACGCTCAAAGTGGAATTCAACCGCGTCCACGGTTTTTACATCGAGGTGTCACGGTCGCAGTCGGACAAGGTGCCTGATGATTACCGACGCCGGCAGACGCTGAAAAACGCCGAGCGTTACATCACGCCGGAATTAAAAACCTTCGAAGACAAGGCGCTGTCAGCCAATGAACGCGCGCTGGCCCGTGAAAAACTACTCTACGAGCAGTTGCTGGTAAAACTCGCGCCACATGTGCCGGCGCTGCAGCAGGTGGCCGCAGCACTGGCGGAACTGGATCTGCTGGCCACCTATGCAGAACGCGCCACCGCACTCGAGTGGACCATGCCGGAATTCACCGATGAGTCGATCATCGACATTGCCGGCGGCCGCCATCCGGTAGTGGAAGCGCAGGTCACGCCCTTCATTGCCAATGACGCACAGCTCTCCGCAGCACGGCGGATGCTGCTCATTACCGGTCCCAACATGGGCGGCAAATCGACTTACATGCGGCAGACTGCGCTGATTGCGCTGCTCGCGCATTGCGGATCATTCGTGCCGGCGACCCGCGCGCGGCTGGGACCACTGGATCGCATTTTCACCCGCATCGGCGCTGCCGATGATCTCGCCGGCGGCCGCTCGACATTCATGGTTGAAATGACCGAAGCCGCCTACATCCTGCATCACGCCACACCGCAGAGCCTGGTGCTGATGGATGAAATCGGTCGCGGCACCTCAACCTACGACGGTCTGGCGCTGGCCTGGGCTATCGCCCGCCATCTGATCGAACGCAGCGGCTGTTACACCCTGTTCTCCACGCATTATTTCGAACTGACCCAGCTCGCTGTTGATTTCAAACAGGTGAGCAACGTGCACCTGGACGCCGTCGAGCACAAGGATCGCATCGTGTTCCTGCACAGCGTTGAGGAAGGCCCCGCCAGCCGCAGTTACGGACTGCAGGTGGCGCAGCTCGCTGGCGTACCGGCTGCGGTGATACGCGGCGCACGCAAACGTTTGGCTGACCTGGAAGCGGCCGCTGCCGCACATGCGGCACAGGGCGATCTGTTTACCGCACCCGCCGCAGACAGCACGGCGGAACCGGAACCCCATCCGGTAATCGACATGCTGCGCGACTGCGATCCGGATGCATTAACACCGCGCGACGCACTGGAGCTGCTCTACCGGCTGCGTGCCCTGGCGCAGAACAACGCCGAAAAATAGATATAACCAGTTGATTTAATTAATATTTTTATTAAATCGCGGGGCGCAGCCGTTGGCAGCGTCCCCGCTGCCCCATCAATGATGATGACCGTGCGGTCCGTGCACGTGGCCGTGCCCCAGTTCTTCATCGGTCGCTGCGCGCACACCGGATACCGTGCAACGGAAATCCAGCGTCTGCCCTGCCAGCGGATGATTGCCGTCGACCACAATCTTGTCGGTAGCGACGTCGGTCACCGTATAAACCACGCCATTGCCTGATTTTTCGCCATGACCTTCGAACTGCATGCCGACCGTAATTTCCGGCGGAAACTTGTCGCGTGACTCCACATGCACCAGTTGTGCATCGTAATCACCGAAAGCATCGTCTGGTGCCAGTCGCACTTCACAGCCATCACCCGCCTTTTTGCCATCCAGCGCCTGCTCGACCAGCGGGAATATGCCGTCATATCCGCCATGCAGGTACGCGATAGGCTCTTCGGTCTTCTCGATCAAATTACCCTGCGCATCCATCAATTCAAACGTCAGCGTAACCACCGTGTTCTTTGCAATCTGCATCAAAGTTCCTTGATTAACTGCAGCACTTCAGCCGCGTGGCCACGCGGGCTCACGCCGTAGAGCGCGTGCCGCACAACGCCCTTGCGATCTATGACAAAAGTCGAACGCCGGATGCACTCGCGCGTCTGCCCCTCATATTCCTTGCGGTACATTACGCCATAACTACGGCATACCAGACCTTCCACATCTGACAGCAACTGCACGGCCAGGCCGTGTTTATCACGAAATTCCCCGTGCGCCATACAGTCATCCATGCTGATACCCAGCACCAACGCACCCGAATCCCGAAAATCCAATTCCAGCTCACTGAACTCCAGCGCCTCGGTCGTACAGCCCGGAGTGTCATCCTTCGGGTAAAAATAAAGCACCAGATTACTGTTGCTGCTTACGCCAACCAGATCCACCACATTCAGATCTGCATCCGGCAATTCAAATGCCGGCGCACGATCCCCGGTCTTCAGTTGTACCGAAGGACTGTGCGGTTTATGATGAGTATCAGCAATCACCGGATTCTGGTTATCCATGCCGGATTTTCGGAACAAAGTGTGTCGCGGTCAAGCTTAGAAAAAAAACAGACGGCATCAGGCAACATATAATCAAGCGCGATGCGTAAATCATTGTTCAACAAACTCACTCCGGCACAGTTTTTGCACCGCCACTGGCAAAAAAAGCCGCTGCTGGCGCGTGCCAGCCTGCCGCAGTTCGAATCTCTGGTCTCGCGCCGCGATCTGATGGAAATGGCGCAATCGGCAGATATTGAATCCCGCCTGATCACGCGCAACGGCCAGCGCTGGCAGCTTGCGCACGGCCCCTTCCGCAAGCGTGATTTGGCGCAACTGCCTGCCCGCAATTGGACTCTGCTGGTGCAGGGCGTCAACCACGTGCTGCCGCAGGCGCAGGAGCTGCTGGCCCAGTTTGACTTCATACCCTACGCCCGCCTGGATGACCTGATGGTGAGTTATGCCCCGCCCGGCGGCGGCGTAGGTCCGCATTTCGACAGTTACGACGTATTTCTGCTGCAGGGCATGGGCCGCCGCCGCTGGCAGATCAGCAGGCAGCGTGATCTGGCGCTGGTTGAAAATGCGCCACTCAAAATATTGCGCAGGTTTCGCGCTGTGCAGGAATGGACGCTGGCGCCGGGAGACATGCTTTATCTGCCGCCACAATGTGCGCATGATGGTATTGCAATCGATGAATGCATCACCCATTCCGTGGGTTTTCGTGCGCCGTCAGCGCAGGATTTATGCGGCCGCTTCCTGGAATACCTGCAGGATCATCTGCAGGTCACTGGCCGATATGCCGATTCGCAGCTGAAACCGACACGCCAGCCTGCACACATCGCGCCGCAACTTGCACAAGGCCTGTTGCGTCTGCTCCGGCAGGCAAGCTGGAACCAGGCCGACATGCTGCGCTTCATCGGCATTGACCTCAGCACGCCCAAATCACATGTAACATTTGCACCACCCCAACGCCCGTTGTCTGTTGCAAATTTTGCGCGGACAACAAAGCAGCACGGCCTGCGTCTCGCCCCGCAATCCATCCTGCTTTATGATGACCGGGCGTTTTATCTCAACGGTGAACGTTTTGTGGCGCCGGCTGCAGTGTGCGCAGTTGCCCGACGATTCGCCGATCAGCGGAGCCTGGCGCCTGCTGTCATACCGCGCGCAGCGCAGGACATGCTGTACGCCTGGTACCGGTCCGGTTATCTGGAACCCGCCCGGTAAATCAGACAACCGTAGTAGCAGGAGCATGCATATGGAACTGACCGGCAACCCGCCGAACGCCGAATACCGGCGTTTTGAAAGCAACCGGGAATACGAACTCGTCATCGACGAACTGCTGCCGACGACACAGCAGTTTATCCGCATCTTCGACAAAACACTGAGTCGCGCGTACAACACTGCGGCACGCATCGAGCAACTGCGACAGTTCCTGCTCGGGCACCGTGCCAACCGGTTAATGATCGTGCTGCACGATACCCGCCCGCTCACATTCGAATGCCCGCGGCTGCTGGATCTGGCCCGGACATTCAGCCACGCCTGCACCATCCGCGAAACCCTGCGCGGCGCAAAACACGTGTCCGATCCCTTTGTGGTTTTTGATGCCAGCCATTACGTACATCGCTTCCACTATGACCACATGCGCGCAGCAGAAGGCAGGCACGACGCGGCAGGCGCCCAGCAATTGATCGACCGTTACGCAGAAATACAGGAATGCTCTGGACCGCCTTTGCCCGCCAACGTCACAGGGCTGTGACTATTTGTCGCAAGCCCCTCTTGATACTGTAACAAACACGTTAGAGTCCGCGCCGGCCTGATAGCTGCCGGATGCCAGGTCGGATTTGGCAGCACAAAGTGCCAGCAAATTGGTATTGAACTTAAAATCTAACACCCAAGGATCATCATCATCATGAATCGCTCCATCCTCATTGTCGCTCTGCTGGCTGTTGGCCTGACTGCCTGCGGTGAAAAACCTGTTCCCGCACCGGCACCGGCTCCGGTTGCTGTTCCGACACCCGCTCCGGAAGCCCCGAAAGCTGACGAACCAGCAGCATCTCCGGCCGCTGATGCTGCCAAAGGTGCTGCCGATGCCGCCAAAGGCGCTGCCGATGCCGCCAAAGGCGCTGCCGATGCCGCCCAAGGCGCTGCCGATGCCGCCAAGGATGCTGCGAAGAAGTAAGGTTACCCGCACCAAGAAAAAGCCGGCCTGCGGGCCGGCTTTTTTATTGCTGTTCGGCGAATGGGCCAGTGTTCATGACAGCATGCGCCAATCGAAACCATCTGCCTGCGTGGCCACCGCCACCCAGTCCGGCGCGCAGTTTAGTACACCGGCAAGTGCGCTACGGGCCAGATCAGGATTATTGTTTTTCAGCGACAGATGAGCCGCAATAACATGCTGTAACAAGCGTCGGTCTATATTGGCCAGAATCTGCGCCGCCTGGGCATTGTCGAGATGGCCGTAACGCCCGGAGATGCGCTGCTTCAGCCGTTCCGGATATGCACTGCCCATCAGCATGTCGCGATCATGATTGCATTCGATCACCAGTGCATCCAGGCCGGACAACACGGCTTCGATGTGCGAGGTCGATGACCCAGCATCGGTCAGCACCCCCAGACGCGCCGCACCGTCACTGAAAACAAACTGGGTGGGTTCCCGTGCATCGTGCGGCACCGGATAAGGCAACACCTCTATATCGCCAATGGCGAAGGGCGTATGGCTGTCGATAATGACGGATTCGGCGATGACGCCGCGTTCGTTCACGGCAGTGGCAGTACCATGGGACAGATATACCGGGACGCCGAATTTTCGCGAAAACCGTGCGACGCCGCCGATATGGTCATCATGCTCGTGGGTGACCAGTATGGCGCTCAGCGTCTCAGGCTCCAGGCCCAGTCGCGCCAGACGACGCACCGTTTCCGTAGTGCTGAATCCGCAATCAAGCATGACCCGGGTACCGCCGGCCTCAACGATCAGCGCATTGCCTTCACTACCGCTGCCCAACGAGGCAAAGCGCATCAAAGCAGGTAACCCGAGGGAAACAGGCGCGTGACTGTGGTGCGCGCAAGCCGCGACGTGGGGCCGAACTTACCCACGACCATTTACTTCAACTGATCGTAGAGCAGTGACAGTATGCGGTTGGCTGTATCAGATTGCTCACGAGCGCCCTCTTTGTCGAGCACCCGCACTTCCGCACCGACATCGCCTCCCTGCACCAGTATCCGGTATTGTTCCTTGCTCTGTTTATTCGGACTGCTGCTCCAGAATTTGAGCTTGGACAACCAACCCTTCTCTTCCGTCGTTTTCAGATCAGCATCGGGATCGATATAACGAACGAAGTAGAGTCCCTTGGAGCGATCACGGTCTTCCACCGTGAACCCCACGCGGTCCAACGCCAGGCCAACGCGGCGCCACGCCCGGTCAAACTGATCGTTCAACGCCAGTAAACTGCCTTCACTGCCGCGATTGAGTTTTGCCCGTGGCTCAACCTTGGCTGCAGCGATCTGGACTCTGGCCTGCTCATTATCCACACCGAACCGCACCATCAGTCGCCGCAGGAACTCAGCTTCGAGACCGGGGTCGGGGGGGCGCGGCTGCCAGCGCATCTGCTCCTGCCCCTCGGTGATGAACACCTCTTCCATGCCGCGATGGCTGATGTATATCTCCGTGGTACCGGGAGTAACGCCACGCTCCAAGCGCGTACGGTATTTGTCGCGTTCCGATGTCGAATACAGGCTGTTGAGCGCACGTCCCAGTAAACCGCGTATGCCGCTCTCGGGTATTTTTGCGCGATTTTCCGACCAGTCGGTTTCCATCACCCCGGTTTCGGGGTTTTCAACATTGACCACAAAACCGGTTTCCTGCCAGAACTCCTTGACCACCGGCCAGATCTGTTCCGGTGTACCGGAGATCACCAGCCAGCGCTGGGTACCGGCACGTTCTATGCGCACATTGTCGATTTTGGGCAGCACGGCGCCCTGCGCCGAAGAAATCTGCGATCTTCCCGACTGGTCCTTGCTGTAGGCGGAATAAGTCGCTGTGCCCTTGGGATTAACATCAGGCACTGCGAATCGGTCGTCGGTGCCGGGCCGCGCCAGGTCTGGCGGAATTTCCAGTGGCGGCAGCTTGGTCGACGACTTGTAATCAATTTTCTTGCTGGGCAGTTCAAAGCTGCCGCATGCGCCCAGCGCAAACATTGCGACTATCACTGCGATCACGCCTGCTGACTTACGCCATTGCATGGTGCTTGCTCCCGACAACTTTGGTTGCGCCGGCCTGTTGCATGGCCTCGCGCACCAGTTCGTGATACTGCGCGGACAGCGGTGTCAGCGGCAGACGTATGCCACCCGGCATCAGCCCCAGCTGCTGCACCGCCCATTTGACCGGAATCGGGTTGGCCTCGCAGAACAAATGGCGATGCAATCCCAGCAGACGGTTGTTTAATTCAATTGCCTGCGCAGCATCGCCACGCAATGCTGCGGCAATCATGTCGTGCATCAAGCGCGGCGCCACGTTGGCAGTCACCGAGATGACACCATCGCCGCCGAGCAGCGTCAGCGCAATTCCCGTCGCGTCGTCGCCGCTGTGCACGCTGAATGCCGGCGACTTACGCCGCAGCAAATCGGTGCCACGTTCGAGATTGCCGGTAGCATCCTTGATGCCGACGATACCCGGAACTTCAGCCAGCCGCAGCACGGTGTCGTTGCTCATGTCAGCAACCGTGCGCCCCGGCACGTTGTAGAGTATCTGCGGAATATCCACCGCTTCGGCAATCGCCCGAAAATGGCGGTATAAGCCTTCCTGCGTCGGCTTGTTGTAATAAGGTACAACCGAGAGGCTCATTTCGGCGCCGGCCGCTTTTGCATATTGCGACAGCTCGATGGCCTCTTGAGTAGAGTTGGCGCCAGTGCCGGCAATGATCGGTACCCGTTTGCGGGTATGACTCACCGCGGTTTCGATCAGCAGCCGGTGCTCGTCAAAGTCCACCGTCGGGGATTCACCCGTAGTGCCAACCACTACGATGCCATCCGTACCTTCGGCGATATGCCAATCGATCAGGCTGCGGAACGCTTCCAGATCCAGCGCACCATCGTCGCCCATAGGGGTGACGATCGCCACCAGACTGCCACGGATCCCTGTCAAGTCATTGTTTTTCATTAATAAATTCTAACCGCACAACACTGCGCCGGATAATCCGAATATTGTACCCGAAGGGCCAGACAGAAGGATACTCATTCACGATATCCGTTCGACCACGCCGGACGTCGGCAATTCACGGATAAATACGAGGGAATGCAAACAGGTATTCGCGAATGGGCCGCGCAGCCCTGGAAACAATTAACCAAACCTGCCGGTAATGTAATCCTCCGTGGCTTTGTTCTTCGGTTTGATGAAAATGGAATCGGTCTGGCCGAACTCGATCAACTCACCCAGATACATGTAGGCCGTGTAGTCGGATATACGCGCCGCCTGCTGCATATTGTGTGTCACGATAACTATCGTGAAATCACGCTTGAGCTCGTTGAGCAGCTCCTCTATTTTTGCCGTGGAAATCGGATCCAGCGCCGAAGTCGGTTCATCAAGCAGCAATACACTGGGCTTGACGGCGATACCGCGGGCTATGCACAAACGCTGTTGTTGGCCTCCGGACAGACTCATGCCGCTTTGCCCAAGGATGTTTTTGACTTCGTCCCACAATGCTGCGCGTTTGAGCGCCCACTCGACGCGCTCGTCCAGTTCGCCCTTGCGTAATTTTTCGTGCAGTGACACGCCCCAGGCGACATTTTCATAAATAGACATCGGGAAAGGCGTGGGTTTCTGAAAAACCATGCCGACCCTCGCCCGCAGGGTCGTCGCGTCGATGTCCTTGCCGTTGATGTTCCGTCCTTCGAACAGCAGATCCCCTTCCGCGCGTTGATCGGGATACAACTCAAACATCCGGTTGAAACACCGCAGGAACGTGGACTTGCCGCAGCCTGACGGTCCGATAAAGGCCGTAATGCGACTTTTGTAAATGTCGCAATTGATGTTTTTCAGCGCATGGAAAGAGCCGTAATAAAAATTGAAATCGCGCGCGGATATCAGCACGGTTTCTTCCTGCCCCTGTTTCTCATCCGCATGCCTGGCATGCCTGTCGCTGAGTATTGCCTCTACGGAAACCATTTACCGCCTCTCTTCTTTAAATGCCACGCGCGCAATAATATTGATGAGGAGCACACCCAGCGTTATCAGGAGCACACCGGCCCAGGCAAGTTTTTGCCAGTCTGAAAACGGGCTCATAGCAAACTTGAAAATGGTTACCGGCAGGTTGGCCATGGGTTGCCCAAGGTCCAATGACCAGAACTGGTTGGACAAGGCCGTAAACAACAGCGGCGCGGTTTCACCCGCAATTCTAGCCACGGCAAGCAGAATACCGGTAAGCACGCCCGCTCTCGCCGTACGCATCGTGACTGAAAGGATTACGTGATATTTGGGCGCACCCAGTGCAAATGCCGCCTCGCGCATGCCATTCGGCACCAGCAGCAGCATGTTTTCCGTAGTGCGCACCACCACCGGAACAACAATCAGTGTCAAGGCGACCACGCCCGCGTAACCGGAAAACCCTCCGGTTTTCGCCACCAGCACCGCATAAACAAACAACCCCAGCACGATGGATGGTGCAGACAGCAGAATATCGTTGATGAATCGGGTTACCCCGCCCAGCCAGCCGCGCTGCCCGTATTCAGCCAGATAGATGCCGGCCAGCACGCCTATCGGGGTACCGATCAGCGTTGCCAGACCACAGAGTATGAAACTGCCCACAATGGCATTGAGCAGGCCGCCATCATCGCCCGGCGCTGGCGTCATCTTGGTAAACAACGACAGGGATATGCCGTCGATACCCAGCCTCAGCACGTCGAACAGTATCCAGGCCAGGCAGAATATACCGAAGGACATTGCCACCAGAGACATCAGGAGTGCCAGGCGGTTGATCCATTTTCGTCGATGGACAATGGTCATGGTCAGCCTACAGGCGAGCCTTCATTGATCTTGAGTTTCGCCAACAGCAATTTAGAGAACGCGAGAACCAGGAATGTGATTAGGAACAGGATCAGGGCCAGCTCCATCAACGCTGCACTGTGCAGGCCAGGGTCGGCTTCCGAAAACTCATTGGCAAGGGCGGAAGTAATGCTGTTGCCCGGCGAAAACAGTGACACGCTGTTGAGCAGATTGGTGTTGCCGATGACGAAGGTGACCGCCATGGTTTCACCCAGCGCCCGCCCCAGACCCAGCATGATGCCGCCCACTACGCCGACTTTGGTATAAGGCAGCACGATTTTCCACACCACCTCCCAGGTCGTCGCCCCTATGCCGTAGGCAGACTCCTTAAGCAAGGGCGGCGTAACCTCAAAGACATCCCGCATTACAGCCGCAATAAACGGAATGATCATGATGGCCAGGATCACGCCCGCGGTCAGCAGGCCGATACCCAGCGGAGGCCCTGCGAACAAGACGCCGACCAGCGGCAGCTTGCCGAAAGTCGCGGCAAGCGCGGGTTGCACATATTTGGCAAACAGCGGAGCAAACACCAGCAGCCCCCACATGCCATAAACAATGCTCGGTATGGCTGCCAGCAATTCTATCGCCGTGCCCAACGGGCGGCGCAACCAGGCCGGCGACAACTCTGTAAGAAACAGTGCAATCCCGAAACTGATCGGAACCGCAATCACCAGCGCAATCAGGGATGAAACCAACGTACCGTAGATCGGTATCAGTGCGCCAAATTTTTCTGCCGGCGCATTCCAGTCGGAAGTCCACAGGAAAGACAGTCCGAACTTCTGCAACGAGGGCCAGGAGGCAACAACCAGGGAAACAATGATGCCAAACAGCGTGAGCAACGTCAGCACCGCAAGACCGCGAACGACATAGAAAAAAAGGCGATCCTTGAGCTGGCTGCGCCTTGCATTGGCCGCAGGATCCTCCGGTGGCGTGTTGTTCATCACGTCCAATTCTATAATACGTTGGCCTACAGCCCCTACAGCCTCCAGGCTCATGGCTTCACGGTCACAACGAACCGTCCTTGCTGTGCTTTTGAAAACAAATCAGGGGCACGGATACGCACCCCTGATTCGCATGAGCAATTACTTGCCAGACCAGACTGCCTTGCCTGACGCATCCTTGACGCCAGCCCAGGCCGCGCTGACCTGTTTCACCATGCTGTCCGGCATCGGCACGTAGTCGAGTTCCAGAGCCAGCTTGTCGCCGTTCTTGTAGGCCCAGTCAAAGAACTTCATGACTTCGCGCGTTTGCTCGGGCTTTTCTGCAGTTTTGTAAATGATGATGTACGTCGCACCGGTAATCGGCCAGGCGTCAGCACCTTTTTGTTCCGTCGGGTGGATATAGTTGCCATCCTCCCCCCAACCAGCCGCTGCAGACTGGATGGTTTTTTCGCTCGGGTGGACGTAGTGACCAGCCGCGTTCTTCAACTGCGCATACGGCAATTTGTTCTGCTTGGCATAGGCAAACTCGACATAGCCGATAGAGCCCGGCAGACGCTGCACGAAAGCGGAAACACCCTCGTTACCCTTGCCGCCCAGACCCGCCGGCCATTGCACGGTCGAACCTTCGCCGATTTTCGATTTCCACTCGGCATTCACCTTCGACAGATAGTTGGTGAAGATCGAGGTCGTGCCGGATCCGTCTGCGCGGCGCACAACGCCGATCGCCGCATCAGGCAATTTCACGCCAGTGTTGAGCGCAACGATCGCCGGGTCGTTCCATTTGGTGATCTTGCCCAGATAGATATCGCCCAGCACCTGCCCGGTCAGTTTCATTTCGCCCGGCTTGAGGCCCGGCAAATTGATCACAGGCACCACGGCACCGAACACGGTCGGAAACTGGATCATGCCGTCTTTCTGCAGATCGGCCGTTTTCAGCGGCGCATCCGAGGCGCCAAAATCAACCGTCTTCGCACGGATCTGGCGAACGCCGCCCGACGATCCAATCGACTGATAATTCACCCTGTTGCCGGTGGCATTCTTATAGGCAGACGCCCATTTCGAATAAATCGGATTCGGAAACGACGCTCCCGCGCCGGTCATATCCGCCGCATTGACCGAACCAATCAGCACAAGCGCTGATAGCGATGATAACAAATTGATTTTATTGATTAATTTCACTGGCAATCTCCTGTTCCATTAATGAGTCCAATACCGCTTGCTGAGTGACCCATGAATGGTAATCGGCGCCCGTTACAGCTTTATTACAACGACGCGGAAATGCAGGAGAGTGCCGGCAATCATGGCAAAAACATGAAGCCGACGGCAGATTGATGCGAATAAACGCAAAACGCCGCGAGTAGCGGCTTTGCTACGGGCTGTTGCGTGCCCTGCCCAGCATCCATCCCATCACGACAGCGGCAAGTAGGGCGCCTGCCAGTTGCGCAACAACGAACATGGGGGCATCCACAAGTCGTATGCCGGCAAAGGTATCGCTGACCGTACGCGCCAGCGTCACAGCCGGATTGGCAAAAGAAGTCGATGCGGTAAACCAGTAAGCCGCCGTAATGTATGCGCCCACCACATACGGCACTGCAGCGACGCAGTTACGCGCGCTACCCAGTATCACCATCAATAATCCAAACGTGGCCACCAGCTCACTCCACCACTGCGACCATCCGGCGCGCATCTTCAGGGATGCAAAAAACAATGGCTCACCAAACATCAGATGCGCACACGCCACGCCGGCGAAAGCGCCGGCGACCTGCACGGCCATGTACGCGCCCGCGTCGCGTCGCGAGATTTCGCCACGCAGCATCATCACCAAAGTTACCGCCGGATTGAAATGGGCGCCTGATACCGAGCCGAACGTGTGAATCAGCGCCACCAAAGCGGCGCCCGTGGCCAGCGCGTTGGCAAGCAGGGCAATGGCAATATTGCCGCCGGCAAGACGCTCCCCCATGATGCCGGAACCAATAACAGTCGCCAGCAGGAAAGCGGTGCCCAGCGCTTCCGCAGCAAGCCGGCGCGACAGGGTCATTGCCGGCTGGCGCCTATGTCTTTCAGGCTTTGCTGCAGCGACATGCGGTCCAGACGTTCAAAAGACAGGTTAACGAACAGTGAAATCCGCTGACTGAGCTGGCTGTATGCCGTAAAAAATGCCTGGCGCTGCACGTCGTCATCACCTTCGACAGCCGCCGGATCCGGTATCCCCCAGTGCGCGGTCATCGGCTGCCCTGGCCATACCGGACAAACCTCCCCCGCAGCGTTGTCACAGACGGTAAATATAAAATCCAGTTGCGGGGCACCTGGACGCGCAAACTCCTCCCAGTTCTTGCTGCGTAGTCCGTCGATCGGAAGATGATTTTTTTCCAGCAACTGCAGTGCCATGGGATGCACCTCACCCTTCGGGTAACTGCCGGCACTGTATCCACGAAAGCGCCCCTTCCCTACGCTGTTGAGTATGACCTCGGCCATGATGCTGCGCGCGGAGTTTCCCGTACACAGAAACATTGCGTTATAAACCTTGTGCTCGGACATGAATCCTCATTCATTGAATCAATTTGAATTACGCGCCTGCCGCACTGTTAGCGCAAGCAGCCTGATCGGGCGAACTGATAATTTAGCGCCCTGTGTTTAGCGCACCCTGTGTTTAGCGCCCTGTGTTTAGCGCCCCGAATTTAGCGCCCCGGTACGCAACAGGCTGCTTGCGCATCTGCATCCGGTTTCATGACTACTGCCCCGTCGCCAAACACCGGCACCGCTTCCAGCGTCTGGTAAGTCTCCCAGGCAATACCCTGGGGATCCTGCACCCAGTATTTGTTTGACTTGGCATAGCAGCAACTGGTACCGGACTGTACGAGCATGTCCTGGTCAGCACGGGCGAGACGGCTGTGGATATCCGCCAGCTCGACCTCGTTTTCGACCTGGATGCCGACATGATCTAGCCCGGTCTTGGCGTTACGCGTGGATATTGCAAAATTGACCAAAGGGTCATCCAGCATCCATTTGGCGTAGTCCGGCTTGCGCACGGTGGGTTCAGTGCCGAACAACGTTGAATAGAATTTCACGTTGCGGTCGAGATCGGCCACAGACATGTGCATGTGAAAGCGTTTCATCGTGTTACTCCTTCAATTATTGCAGTGGGCGGCGCGCATGCAGGCAGGCACGACTCACCGCCACAGCAGTTTTCAGTCAGAAAATTGACGAGCTTCAGCGCATTGTTGAAATTGGCTGAGTAGATAACGTAACGCCCATCCTGGCGCGATACCGCCAGTTCGGCGCGGCTGAGTTCTTTCAGGTGAAATGACAACGTTGCCGGGGGCAATCCCAGCCGCTCGGCGATGACACCTGCGGCCAAACCTTCAGGGCCGGCCTGCACCAGTAGGCGGTAAATGCCCAGACGCGACTCCTGCGCCAGCGCGCTGAGTGCTGCCACCACTTCCTTTGTTTCCATATTTCCAATAATATGGAAATATGGAAACGCAGTCAAAAAACAATTAATTGTTATAAATTAACATGTTAATTAATTCAGGCTGCAGCCTGAACGGCTCGGGCTATCTTTTTGGCCAGCTGAGTGACCAGGCTCTTCGACTTGCCCTCCACCATGACCCGTATCACCGGTTCGGTGCCCGAGGGCCGCAGCAATACCCTGCCGGCAGTACCCAATGTGCGTTCAGCAGCCGCCACAGCTTGCTGCACTGCCGCCACAGACATCACGCTACGTGTAGCGCCTGCCGCGATCCGCACGTTGAGCAGCACTTGCGGGTATAGCTTGAAATTCACCGCCTGTGCCAGTGTTGTTTTTCCGCTCTGCAGCGCTTGTAGCACCTGCAGCGCCGAAACTATGCCGTCACCGGTGGTGTGCTGATCCAGGCAGACGATGTGGCCCGAATTTTCACCACCCAGTTGCCAGCCTCGGGTTTGCAGCAGCTCCAGCACGTAACGGTCACCGACCTTGGCACGCGCAAACGGGATTTTAATTTTTGCCAGCGCCTGCGCCATGGCCAGGTTAGTCATCTGCGTGCCCACCACCCCGCCGCGCAACCGGCGCGCACGCTTGCGTTGGGCAGCAATGACATACAGCAACTCATCACCGTCATATATGCGGCCGCTCGCATCCGCCATGATCAGGCGGTCACCATCACCGTCCAGCGCAATACCGATATCCGCCTTGGTGCGTTTCACGACGCGCTGCAGCGACTCCGGATGCGTCGCACCTACACCTCGATTGATGTTGAAGCCGTCGGGCGCGGCACCTACAGTCACCACTTCCGCACCGAGCTCGTGAAAAACATGCGGTGCAATGTGATACGCAGCACCATGCGCGCAATCAACCGCAATTCGCAAACCACGCAAATCGAAATTCGTCGGAAACGTACTCTTGCAGAATTCGATGTACCGTCCGGCGGCGTCATCTATACGCCGCACTTTGCCCAGCTTGGTCGAAGCCGCGCAGCGCAGCGGCTGATCCAGCGCGGCCTCTATCGCCGATTCAGTACCATCCGCCAGCTTTTCACCTGCTGCGGAGAAAAACTTGATGCCGTTATCCTGATGGGGATTATGCGAGGCGCTGATGACTATGCCTGCAGACAGCCGCAGCGCCCGCGTCAGATAGGCAACGCCTGGCGTCGGCATCGGCCCCACCAACAGCACATCCACACCCGCCGCCGACAAGCCCGCTTCCAGCGCTGATTCGAGCATGTACCCCGACACCCGGGTGTCCTTGCCGATCAGCACCGCAGGACGGTCGCCGCCGATCGCCTTGCGCGCCAGCACTTTTCCCGCCGCATAACCCAGGCGCATCACAAAATCCGGCGTAATCGGGGCCACGCCTACCGTGCCGCGCACACCGTCGGTACCGAAGTATTTTCTGCTCAATGGCCCCCCTCTCCAAATTCGGTTTTTGTTCTAAGTAATCGATCTTACCGCGTTCCACACGGCCAGCACGTCCCGGGTCGCCGCCACGTCATGCACCCGCAAAATGGCGGCGCCGCGTTGCGCCGTAATCAAAGCAGCACCGACACTGCCGTATACGCGTTCACCCACTTCGCGCCCGGTGAGTGCACCTATCATCGATTTACGTGACAAACCTGCCAGCAAGGGAACACCGTGCGTCACTATCCGCTCCAGGCCGCGCAGCAATTCAAGATTGTGCTGCAGGCTCTTGCCAAAACCGAAACCCGGATCAACAACGATACGATCACGGACGATGCCGGCATGCATCGCGGCAGCAACGCGCGCCTCCAGATAATTGCCAATCTCGGACACCACATCAGTGTACTGCGGCGCATATTGCATGGATTGCGGGTCGCCCTGTTTGTGCATGATGCAAATGGCGCAGCCGCTGCCGGCCACGGCCTCCAATGCGCCGGGCGCTTCAAAGCCGTTGACGTCATTGATCATGGCGGCACCAGCATCTGCCGCCTCGCGCATGAGTTCGGGTTTCTGGGTATCCACTGACAACGGAACGTTCATGTCAGCCAGTGCCGCCAGCACTGGCATGACCCGCCGCCGCTCCTCGTCCAGTGTGACTGGTGTCGCGTTCGGACGGGTTGATTCGCCGCCGATGTCGAGCAGATCAGCGCCTTCCTCAACCAAACGCCGTGCGTGTGCAACGGCAGCACTGGTTTGCAGGAAATTCCCGCCATCGAAAAAGGAGTCAGGCGTGACGTTGACCACGCCCATCAGCAGCGGACGATCAAGCGCGAGCTTGAATTTTCCGCAGTGGAGGTACTTCATGAGTGAAGAGTGAGGAGTGAAAGTTGAAGGGGGAAAACTGTCGCGGACTACTCTTCACCGTTCACATATTCACTCCTCACAGGAATATCAGGCCTCAGTCGCAGGCTTGCCCGTTACGGGAGCGGCCGGCGGACTGTTGTCTTTTGGCGGCTTCGGCACCGGCGTAGCGAGCGGCTTGGGTGCGCGCGGCGGGCGGCCTTCCATGATGTCGGCAATCTGATCTGCATCTATGGTTTCCCATTCGAGCAGCGCCTTGGCCATGGCTTCGACTTTTTCACGGTCTTCCTCGATCAGCTTGCGTGCCAGCGCATACTGCTGGTCGATGATGCGACGGATCTCGGCATCAACCTGCTGCAGGGTCGCCTCCGACACATTCTTGTGCGTGGTGATCGAGCGGCCCAGAAACACCTCACCTTCGTTTTCACCGTACACCATCGGTCCCATGCTGTCCGTCATGCCCCAACGCATGACCATGTTGCGTGCCATTTCCGTGGCGCGCTCGAAGTCATTGGAAGCGCCGGTGGTCATCTGCCCCATGAACACTTCCTCGGCGATGCGGCCACCGAACAGCACGGAAATATTCTGCAGAATCTGCTCGCGGTTCATGCTGTAGCGATCTTCGGTCGGCAGTTGCATGGTCACGCCCAGCGCGCGCCCGCGCGGAATGATGGTGACCTTGTGCACCGGGTCAGTCAGCGACAACCGTCGCGCAACCAGCGCATGGCCGGCCTCATGGTAAGCCGTGTTTTTGCGCTCATGCTCCGGCATGACCATGGAGCGGCGTTCCGCACCCATGATGATCTTGTCCTTGGCCCGCTCGAAGTCATCCATGTCCACCAGACGCTTGTTGCCACGCGCGGCAAACAGCGCTGCCTCGTTGACCAGATTGGCCAGATCGGCACCAGAGAATCCAGGCGTGCCGCGGCCAATGATGTCGGCCTTGACGTCGGGTGCTATCGGCACTTTGCGCATGTGCACCAGCAGAATCTGCTCGCGGCCACGGATGTCGGGCAGCGGCACCACGACTTGGCGGTCGAAGCGACCCGGCCGCATCAGCGCGGGATCGAGCACGTCAGGGCGGTTGGTCGCGGCAATGATGATGACGCCGGAATTGGCCTCGAAGCCGTCCATTTCCACCAGCAACTGGTTCAGCGTTTGCTCGCGCTCGTCATTGCCGCCGCCCAAACCAGCGCCACGCTGACGACCGACTGCGTCGATCTCATCAATAAACACAATGCACGGCGCGTGTTTCTTGGCATTTTCGAACATGTCACGCACGCGGGCCGCGCCCACGCCGACAAACATCTCGACAAAATCCGAACCGGAGATCGAGAAAAACGGCACTTTCGCTTCGCCGGCAATGGCGCGCGCCAACAGCGTCTTGCCGGTGCCGGGGTTGCCGACCATCAGCACGCCGCGCGGTATGCGCCCGCCGAGTTTCTGAAATTTGGAAGGTTCGCGCAAAAATTCAACCAGCTCGGAAACTTCTTCCTTGGCTTCTTCGCAGCCGGCGACATCAGCAAAAGTCACCGTGTTGTTGTTCTCGTCAAGCAACCGCGCCTTGCTCTTGCCGAAGCTGAACGCGCCGCCGCGACCGCCGCCCTGCATCTGGCGCATGAAAAACACCCAGACGCCGATCAGCAGCAGCATCGGAAACCACGACACAAAAATGTTCATCAGCAGCGACGGCTCGTCCTCGGCCTTCGCCTCGACGATGACGCCGTTTTTCAGCAGATCGGTGACCATCCAGATGTCGGAAGGCGCATAAGTCTTGAATTTCTCACCGGTAGACTTGACCCCGCGCACCACGCGCCCCTCGATCGTGACTTTGGCAATTTTCCCCTGCTTCACCTCATCGATGAACTGGGAATACTCCATGTCTTTCTGCGTAGGCTGCCGTACGTTGAACTGGTTGAACACGGTCATCAACACCAGCGCAATGACCAGCCAGATCGCCATGTTCTTCATCAGATTGTTCAAAATTGCTCCTCGTTGCGCGCAGCCCGCAGGGACTGCACCGACCTTAAATAATCAATGCACGGCACCATGTCCGACTACGGACTCCTGCTCGTATGCGTGCCAAGTAATCCATGCTAAGTGCTTCAATTCTAGACTCATTTTTCCTGCACCGCAGCAGAAACACGCCCGCGGATGACTCAGTGCCCGGCCTTGCGCCCCTTGGCCACGACATAAACTTCGTTGGAACGACTGCGGGAAGCCTCGGGCTTGCGGATCATGACCTGCACAAAATGCCGCCGGATATCAGCCACCAGCGCTTCAAATCCTGATCCCTGAAACACTTTGACCAGAAAATTCCCCTGGGGTTTCAGGTGGTTGACGGCAAATTCCAGCGCCAGCTCCGCTAGCCCCACGCTGCGGGCCTGATCCACACCTGCCACTCCACTGATATTGGGGGCCATATCCGAAAGCACAAGGTCAACACCACCGCTGCCGACTATTTTTTCGACTTGCGCCAATATCGCGTCCTCGCCGAAATCGCCCTGGATGAAAGTAACACCTGGCATCGGCACCATTTCCAGCAGGTCCACCGCAACCACTCGCCCCGCAGCACCGACTGCGCGGCCGGCCACCTGTGACCAACCGCCAGGCGCGGCGCCGAGATCGATGACCACCATGCCCGGTTTCAGCAACTTGTCACGCTCGGCCAGTTGCTGCAGCTTGTAGGCCGCGCGCGAACGCATACCTTCCGCCTGCGCCCGCCTCACATAAGGGTCGTTTACATGCTCGTGCATCCACGCTTTGCTGGTTTTGTTACGAGCCATTGTTTAGACTGCCTGCATGATTAATCTGACTTCCACCCAGCGCCGCGAGCTCAAGGCCCGCGCACATCTTTTACATCCTGTCGTCATGGTCGGTAACGCCGGCCTGACACCATCGGTCATCCGTGAAATCGACGTTGCCCTGAAAAGCCATGAGCTGATCAAGATCCGCGTGTTCGGCGACGACCGCACTGCACGTGCAACGTTGGTCGACACTGTCTGCACCCAGCTCAATGCGGCTACCGTGCAGCATATCGGCAAGATACTGGTGTTTTACCGACCGCGTCCCGACGACGAGTCCACACCGGCGGAGTCACGTAAAAATGGCAAATCCGGCGACGACGCCAAAAAAACCAGCCCGCGTTCGCGCGCCCGGCAGGGACCACGTCGTACCAAACGCAGCTTTCAGGCCTGAGGCCTGATCCACATCGCTGCACAAGCTACAATAACGATATAAGTAATTGTTTTAAAACAATTATTTTATCATCGCCAGCGACTATCATGGCAGCCCGCCCGCGCAGACCCACCCGGCACTAGACGTATTTGACGTCCAGGATTTCATATTCACGCACACCGCCGGGCGCCTGCACCTCGGCGACGTCGCCGGCAAATTTGCCGATCAACGCGCGGGCTATCGGTGAACTGATCGAAATCTTGCCTTCCTTGATGTCGGCTTCATCGTCGCCGACGATCTGGTAGGTGACGTTACTGTCGCCGCTGATGTCCTGCAGATCAATAGTTGCGCCGAACACACAGCGACCGTCCGCGTCGATGGTCGACGGATCGATGATCTGCGCATTCGAAACCTTTGATTCGACTTCGGCGATCCGGCCTTCAACGAAACTCTGTCGTTCCTTGGCCGCCGCATACTCGGCATTTTCCGATAGATCGCCGTGCGCGCGCGCTTCGGCAATGGCCGCAATGACGGCCGGACGCTGCACCGATTTGAGTTCGTGCAGCTCCGTACGCAGCAATTCTGCGCCTTTGACGGTCAACGGGGTTTTCGTATTCATGGGTGTGTCCAGACCTTCCGTTTTGCAGTGTATATGAATTGATCTCGCCATTCCCGGCCGCAGAATCGCCGGATGGCAGCAAATCGTGCCGCGCGGTTAACTGGCCTGCGCAGCCAGACGTTTGTGCAGCGCCTGCAAGGCGTAAACCCGCAGTTCGCTGGCCTGGGACATGCCGTTGGCGGCAGCGCGCGCACCGGCTATTGTCGTATACAGTGTAACCCGCTGCTGCAGGGCCGCGCGCCGGATCGAATACGAATCGCGGATCGCCGAGCGTTTTTCTTCGACAGTATTGATGATCAGCACAATCTCGCCGTTCTTGATCATGTCCACAATGTGCGGTCGCCCTTCAGCCACCTTGTTGATCCGTGTCACCGCGAGCCCCGCCGCTTCCAGCGCCTTCGCTGTACCGTGGGTGGCCACCAGACTGAAACCCATACCTGTCAGCACTCGCGCCGTATCCAGCACCCGCGGCTTGTCGTCATCGCGCAGGCTGATAAACACTTTGCCCGACTTGGGCAAGCGTTCGCCGGAGCCCAGTTGTGATTTGACAAAGGCCTCGGCAAAAGTTTCACCAACGCCCATGACTTCGCCGGTCGATTTCATCTCCGGTCCGAGTATGGTGTCTGCGCCCGGGAACTTGATGAACGGAAACACCGCCTCCTTCACCGAATAATACGGCGGCACGATTTCGTGCGTCACGCCCTGGTCGGCCAGGGTACGTCCGGCCATGCAGCGCGCGGCAATCTTGGCCAGCGGCAAGCCCGTCGCCTTCGACACGAAGGGCACGGTACGTGACGCGCGCGGGTTCACTTCCAGCACGTAAACGATATCTTCGCCATTTTTCTGCGCATCTTTCTGGATCGCAAACTGCACGTTCATCAGACCCACGACTTTCAACGCCTTGGCCATGGCCACGGTCTGGCTGCGCAATTCTTCCTGCAGTTCCGGTGATAGGGAAAACGGCGGCAAGGAGCAGGCCGAATCGCCGGAATGCACGCCTGCCTGTTCAATATGCTCCATTACCCCGCCGATGATGACCTGCTTGCCGTCGCTGACGGCGTCAACATCGACCTCAATCGCATCGTTCAGAAAGCGGTCGAGCAGCACCGGCGAATCATTGGAAACCTTGATCGCCTCGCGCATGTAGCGCTCGAGCTCGCTCTGCTCATGGACGATCTCCATGGCACGGCCGCCCAGCACATAAGACGGACGCACCACCAGCGGATAACCGATCTCTTCGGCCGCTACCAGCGCCTTCGCCGCACTGCGCGCGGTGCGGTTGGGCGGCTGCTTCAGCTTCAGTTTGACCAGCAGCTTCTGGAACCGCTCGCGGTCCTCGGCCACGTCGATCGAATCCGGCGTGGTACCGATGATAGGCACGCCATTGGCTTCGAGGTCGCGCGCCAGCTTCAGCGGCGTCTGGCCGCCGAACTGCACGATGACGCCCACCGGTTTTTCGATGGCTACAATTTCCAGAACGTCTTCCAGCGTCAACGGCTCGAAATACAGTCGGTCGGAGGTGTCGTAATCGGTGGACACGGTTTCCGGATTGCAGTTGACCATGATGGTTTCAAAACCATCTTCGCGCAGCGCCAGCGCGGCGTGCACACAGCAATAATCGAACTCGATGCCCTGACCGATGCGGTTGGGACCGCCGCCGAGCACCATGATTTTTTTGCGATCGCTTGGATTCGACTCGCAGTCTTCTTCGTAAGTCGAATACATGTAGGCAGTGCTGGTGGAGAATTCCGCAGCACAGGTGTCCACCCGCTTGTAAACCGGGCGCACGCCGAGCTTATGGCGGTGCGCACGTACAGCACCCTGCTCCACCTGCAGTAGCTTCGCCAGTCGGCGGTCGGAAAAACCCGCCCGTTTCAGGGTGCGCAGCGCCGCGGTGTCCAGGTCCTGCAGCGACCGGCCGGACAAGGCCTGCTCCTGGCGCACGATGTCTTCGATTTGCGCGAGAAACCACGGATCGATATGCGAAAACCCGTGCACCTGCTCCTGCGTCATGCCACAGCGGAAAGCATCAGCGACATAGAAAATCCGCTCCGGCCCCGGATCACCCAGTTCGTTCTCGATGACGTCTGGATCAGTGGTTTTTTCGTCGAATCCGTCCACACCCGTTTCCAGGCCACGCAGCGCCTTCTGCATCGACTCCTGGATGGTGCGGCCCATGGCCATCACCTCGCCCACCGATTTCATCTGCGTGGTCAGCCGATCGTCGGCCTGCGGGAATTTCTCAAATGCAAAGCGCGGGATCTTGGTCACCACGTAATCGATGCTCGGCTCGAACGAGGCCGGCGTGACGCCGCCAGTGATCTCGTTGCGTAATTCGTCCAAGGTGTAGCCAACCGCCAGCTTCGCCGCCACCTTGGCAATCGGGAACCCCGTCGCCTTGGACGCCAGCGCTGATGAACGCGACACCCGCGGGTTCATCTCGATGATCACCATGCGCCCGTCTTCGGGATTGATGCCGAACTGCACGTTGGAGCCGCCAGTTTCGACGCCGATCTCGCGCAGGCAGGCGATCGAGGCGTTGCGCATGATCTGGTATTCCTTGTCCGTCAGCGTCTGCGCCGGCGCCACCGTAATCGAATCCCCAGTATGCACACCCATCGGATCGAAGTTTTCGATCGAACAGATAATGATGCAGTTGTCGGCGCGGTCACGCACGACCTCCATCTCGTATTCCTTCCAGCCGATCACCGATTCCTCGATCAGCACTTCATTGGTCGGACTGGCATCAAGGCCGCGCTCAACAATAGCAACGAACTCCTCGCGGTTGTAGGCAATGCCGCCGCCGGTGCCGCCCATCGTGAACGAAGGCCGGATGATGGTCGGGTAACCAACCGCGGTCTGCACCTGCAGCGCCTCCTCCATGCTGTGCGCCAGTGTCGAACGCGGGCTGTCGAGCCCGATCTTCGCCATCGCCTTCTTGAATTTCTCGCGGTCTTCGGCCTTGTCGATGGCCTCTTTCGAGGCACCGATCATTTCCACATTGTATTTTTCGAGGACGCCATGTTTCGCCAGATCCAGCGCGCAGTTCAGCGCCGTCTGCCCACCCATGGTCGGCAGCAGCGCATCCGGCCTCTCGATGGCGATGATCTTCTCCACCATCTGCCAGGTCACCGGTTCGATGTACGTCGCGTCCGCCATGCCGGGATCGGTCATGATGGTCGCCGGATTGGAATTGACTAGGATGACGCGATAGCCCTCTTCGCGCAGCGCCTTACAGGCCTGTGCGCCGGAATAATCAAATTCGCAGGCCTGGCCAATGATGATCGGGCCGGCACCGAGGATCAGCACGCTCTTGATGTCTGTTCTTTTAGGCATGATTTACGACATTCACCGCCAAGGCGCCAAGGTCGCCAAGAAAGACTTGATCACGAAGAAACATCGTCTTGGTGCTCTTGGCGACCTTAGCGTCTTGGCGGTTCAAGGTCTTATCTCCATCAATTTCACGAAACGGTCGAATAGATAATCCACGTCATGCGGTCCCGGGCTCGCTTCCGGATGTCCCTGGAAACAGAACGCCGGTTTGTCGGTCAGCGCAAAACCCTGCAGACTGCCGTCGAACAGCGATACATGGGTCACCTTCGCATTGGCTGGCAGTGTTGCGGCGTCCACCGCAAAGCCGTGATTCTGGCTGGTGATCATGACCCGCTTCGATTCCAGGTCCTGCACCGGATGGTTGGCACCGTGATGGCCAAACTTCATTTTCAGGGTTTTCGCGCCACAGGCCAGCGCCAGCAGTTGATGACCCAGGCAGATGCCGAACAGCGGCACACCAGCAGCAAGAATCTCACTGATCGCACGAATGGCGTAATCACAGGGCTCGGGATCTCCAGGGCCGTTCGACAGGAACACGCCGTCGGGCTTGAGTTTCAGTACATCAGCAGCGGAGGTCTGCGCCGGCACCACGGTCAGTCGGCAGCCGCGCGCGGCCAGCATGCGCAGGATATTGCGTTTGACGCCATAGTCATAAGCAACAACATGGAATCGCGCGTCGGCGCGTTTGCCATAACCCACACCCAGCGCCCACACCGTTTCATCGGTTTCGTAGGCCTGATCACAGGACACCACTTTCGCCAAATCCATGCCGACCAGTCCGGGAAATTCGCGCGCTGCTTTGAGCGCCGCCTTCTCGTCGACCTTGCCGGCCATGATGCAACCGTCCTGCGCGCCCTTGTCCCGCAGCAGACGAGTCAGCTTGCGGGTGTCAATATCGGCGATGGCGACAATGTTTTCGCGCTTCAGATAATCGCCCAGCGACCACTTTTCGCGGAAATTCGAGGACAGCAGCGGTAAATCGCGGATTACCAGCCCGGCAGCCTGCACTTTTCCGGACTCGACGTCCTCGGCATTGGCGCCGGTATTGCCGATATGGGGGTAGGTCAGGGTGACAATTTGCCGGCAATACGACGGATCGGTGAGTATTTCCTGGTAGCCGGTCATCGCCGTATTGAATACGACTTCCCCGGCCACGATACCCTCGGCACCGATCGCGGCGCCGCGAAATACCGTGCCATCCTTCAGTACAAGAATGGCGGGCGTACGCGAGGACACGAAAAGCTCCTGATTTTATTGGGTTTGATACGACAAGCGGAACAGGCTGCCCGTTCCGCTGTTTCTGAGCTCAGAATTATACGTGAGCGCCGCGATTCCGACAAACCATCAGGGAACCGCGCTCTAAAAATCAACAGCTTAGATTAAAGATTGCACTCAACGACCGAGCGCATCCCTGATAAAGGCGGCTGCGCGCCGGGCCGCATCCTCTGTCGCCAGCTTTTCTTCCTCGCGCTGGTCCTGGCGGAAATCGAAGGCCCGCCGCGCATGCGGATACATCAGCATTTCCACCGGCACTCCGCGTTTGAGCAGTGCGTAATAGGCCCGACGTATGCCCATGCGACGGATTTCGAACTCTTCCTCACCAACAATGAACATCACCGGCACATTGATTTTTTCGATTTCCGGCGCGTAACGGTAGACCTGCCACGGTTCCGGTGCGTTCGGGTTCACCATGTGTCCGTAATAGGTCACCACGCAGGCCACTTCGCTGCGCCGCGCCGCCAGCAGCACAGCGTGGTAGCCGCCGCGCGAAAAACCCACCACGCAGATGCGGTCGGAGCGCACTTCGGGGATTTTTTTCAGCGCATCGATGGCCAGTTCGACATCCTTCTCGGTCGCCGGATCGTGTTCGATCGGCCAACCGGGGATGAAACGCGGGCTGTGGTAATCCGGCGCGATGACCGCAATGCCGCGTTCGGCGATGCGCCGCACCTGGGCATCGGCCTCGCGGTCCCAGCCACGGCGCGCATGCACATACAGCACAGCCGGATGCGGCACCGGCCCCTCGGGCAAATACAGCTTCGCACTGATTTCGATGTCGCCGTTGCGATAATTGACGTCGCGCACCGTGATGCCGGCCGCAGCGGCCTGCAGGCTGCAGATCACGAACAACAGGCCGACGTTCAGATACATCCGGGCATTCATTTATAACCCGTTGTTTTAAATCAACTTATTTAAGATCGAGCACATCCCACATGTCATACAGGCCATTGGGATGCGCTCGCAGGAAATGTGCGGCGCGCAACGCGCCCTGCGCGTACGTGGCGCGACTGCTCGAGCGATGCGTGATTTCCACGCGCTCACCGCTGCCCGCGAACATCGCCGTGTGATCACCAACGATGTCGCCGCCACGGATAGTGGCAAATCCGATGCTGCCGGCCTTGCGTTCACCGGTCACGCCTTCGCGCGCAAAAACGCCGCAATCCTGCAGATTACGTCCCAGCGCCCCGGCGATAACCTCGCCCATTTTTAACGCGGTGCCCGAAGGCGCATCGACCTTGTGGCGATGATGCGCTTCGATGATCTCGATGTCGTGGTCCGGCCCCAACGCTTTGGCCGCCATCTCCAGCAGTTTCAGCGTGACATTGACGCCTACGCTCATGTTCGGCGCAAACACGATGCCGATGTCGCGCGCAGCATCAGCTATCGCCCGTTTGCCGGCCTCGTCAAAACCCGTGGTGCCGATGACCATGCGCACCTTGAGTTTGCGGCAGATTTCAACATGCCGCAGCGTGCCCTCGGGACGCGTAAAGTCGATCAGCACATCGCAGCCCGCCAGAGCCTGTTCCGGTTTGTCGCTGATCAACACCCCGTCCGGTGCGCCTATCAGTTCTCCGGCATCACGTCCGACTTGTGGGTTGCCGGCCTGCTCCAGCGCCGCAGCCAGCTTCGCACCGTTATCCTGCGCCACGGCTTCCAGCAACATGCGTCCCATGCGGCCGCTGCTGCCGGCAATCGCAATGCGGTTTTTTGGAACCGCGCTCATTTTTTCTCTGGCACCGTAGCAGGTACTTCGGGCACTGCTGCAGGCACTGCTGCGGGCACTGCTTTGGTGGGCGCTGCCTTGCCTTCAGGCACCGTAATATTGGTGCCGGCAACCACGTCACCGACGATACGATCCATCTGATCACCATTGAACATCACGGTGACGGTGCGCTGCTCCACCAGCTCGCCACCCTTGAGCAGCATGTAGGCATAGTCCCAGCGATCCGTGCGAAACGGATCAACAACCAGCGGCGTGCCCAGCGCAAAACGCACCTGACTGCGCGACATGCCGGGTTTCAGTTTGGCAATCATGTCCTGAGTCACGTAATTGCCCTGCTGAATGTCGATCTTGTACGGCGTCAGTATCGGCAGTATGGGAATGTTGTTGCAGCCGGCCAGCAACAGCGTTGCAATCAGTATTTTTTTCATAAGTTATTCATCAAAAAGCGCCCAAGAAAGCGCATGGCCAGCATGCTCCGCACTGCAGACCTATATATTTCAGACCTACCAACTTCAGACTCGCTTCCCGTCCACGACCATGCAGGCACAAACTTTGTTGGTATCATAGCCGAGATTGCCCTAAGCCGAACGCACCTCTCCGACAGGAAACACGATGAGTTCTCCGGAAGATCTGAAGACCATCGGCCTAAAAGCCACACTGCCCCGGCTGCGCATACTCGAACTGTTCGAGAAAAGCGAAATTCGCCACCTGGCTGCAGAAGATGTCTACAAAAAACTGGTCGAAGAAGGCACCGACACCGGGCTGGCTACAGTCTATCGCGTACTGACCCAGTTCGAGCAGGCAGGCCTGCTGACGCGCCATCACTTTGAATCCGGCAAGGCCGTCTTTGAACTCAATCAGGGCGGCCATCACGACCACCTGGTCTGCCTGCAGTGCGGTCACGTCGAGGAGTTCTACGATGCCGAGATCGAGAAGCGGCAGGAGATAGTGGCCAAGGACCGCGGCTTCCGCATCCACGACCACTCGCTGCATATCTACGCCGATTGCGCCAAAGCCAATTGTCCGCGCAAGGGCAATAGCTGAACCACAGACCGTCTTTATGACCGGGGTTTTTTGCCCGGTTTCTGACCCAGCATTTCGGCGGCGTGTTTGCGCGTGGTTTCAGTAATCTTCACCCCGCCCAGCATGCGCGCAATCTCCTCCACTCGCGCACCCTCGTCCAGCGCGACCACGACGGATACCGGCTTGCCCCTGGCACTGCCTTTGCTGACCTGCCATTGCTGATCCGCAGATGCCGCGACCTGCGGTAGATGCGTAATACACATCACCTGATGTTTCGCGCCCAGCGACTTCAGCATGCGACCGACAATCTCGGCGACACGCCCACCGATGCCGACATCGACCTCGTCAAAAATCAGCGTCGGCACCTGCGCCACGCGGCTCAATACCGTCTGTATCGATAGCGACAGCCGTGACAGTTCGCCCCCCGAAGCCGTCTTCGCAATCGGTTGCGGCGCCATGCCGGCATGTGATGCCACGCGGAATTCAATCTGCTCAAGGCCATGCGCGGCCGGCGTATCCAGTGGCTCCAGCGCAGCTTCAAATACGCCGCCCTGCATTGCCAGTTCCTGCATACCCGTGGTAACCGCTTCCGCCAGTTTCTTCGCGGCTTTTTTCCGCCCTGCGGTCAGTTTTTTCGCCGCGTCGCGATACGCAGCCTCGGCTTCGGTCTCGCGCGCGCGCAGGGTTTCCGGGTCACCACCGGCGCCCAGTTCCGCCAGGCGCTCCTGTGTATGTGTCGCGAGTTCCAGCAAGGCATCAGGTTCGACACGGTATTTACGCGCCGCCGTGTGCAGTGCATCCAGTCGCTGTTCGACTTCGCGCAAACGCTGCGGATCAAGGTCGGCACGCTCGCCATAACGACGCAGCGCGCCCGCGCCCTCCTGCAACTGGATCTGCGCCGGTTCCAGCGCGGCCAGTATGTCTTTCAGGCGCTCATCGTGGCGCAACAACGGCTGCAAGCGCGCAATCACGCTGTTCAACTGCGCCAGCGCGGCACCCTCGCCTTCATCCAGGATTTCCACACCGGCCTGCGCCGCTTCGATCAGGTTGGCAGCATGTGCCAGCCGCGCGTGTTCGGCACCGACGGCCGTCCACTCATCCGGCACCAATTTCAGCCCTTCAAGTTCCTGCATCTGCCATTCCAGGCGTTCGCGCTCGGCATTGATCGCAGCCGCATTGCCCTCGAACGCCACACGCTCCTCGCGCCGCCGCTGCCAGGTGCGCCAGGCATCGGCAACCGCTACCACCTGCGCCGCCATGCCGCCATAGGCATCGGTCAGCGCCCGCTGTGTCGCCGGACGGCTCAATGACTGGTGCTGATGCTGGCCGTGAATGTCGACCAGATAATCACCGGCTTCACGCAACTGCACTGCTGTCGCAGGGTGACCATTGATAAAACCGCGCGACCTGCCCGACGCTTCGACCACGCGTCGCAACAGACAGATGCCTTCGTCGCCAGCGAGGTCGTTATCAGCCAGCCATACGTTCAGCGATTGATTGTCATCAATGCTGAATTCGGCAGTGACATCGGCACGGGCTGCGCCCTGACGCACCACGATGGCATCGGCACGTTCACCCAGTGCCAGTGCCAGCGCGTCGATCAATATGGATTTGCCGGCGCCGGTTTCGCCGGTGAGTACGGTAAAGCCCGCACCGAACTCCAGTTCCAGGCGTTCGACGATGACAAAATCGAGGATGGTCAACCGGTGCAGCATGAAAATTCCGCAAGACGGCGGGCGTCAGTCCCTGTTCCAGTGGAGTTTTTCGCGCAGCATCGCGTAATAGCTGTGCCCCACCGGGTGCAGCAGCTTAATGGTATGCGCATAACGCCGCACCACCACACGGTCACCTTCGCGCAAATCAAAATGCGAATGGCTGTCGAAATGCACGCGCGGATCGTCAGCGCTGCGCACGATGATTTCCACTTTGCTTTCACCGCCGACAACGATCGGCCGGTTGGACAGGGTATGCGGCGACACCGGCACCAGCGCCATCACGTTCAGTGCCGGATGCACAATCGGTCCGCCGGAAGACAGGGCATAAGCCGTCGATCCGGTCGGCGTCGCCACAATCAGTCCGTCCGAACGCTGGTTGTAAATGAAATCGCCGTCGATACGCACCTCGATTTCAACCAACCCGCCCTTGAAACCCTTGGACACCACAACATCATTAAACGCCAGCACGCCGAACACCTGCTCTTCGCCGCCGTTGTCGTCGCTCCACACTTCGGACTCGAGCAGCATGCGCTCCTCGGTCACGAACTGGCCATCGAGGATGGCGGTGATGGTCTCGAATATCGTATCCAGCGAAATGTCGGTCAGGAAACCGAGCCGACCCTGATTCACACCGACCAGCGCCACATCGTAAGGTGCAAAAGTGCGCGCAATGTTGAGCATGGTGCCGTCACCGCCCAGCACTATCGCCAGATCGGCCTCGCGCCCCAGTTCTTCCAGTACCAGCACTGCATAGGGACAATCTTGGATATGTGCCGCCGTCAGCCGGTCAATCAGCACCCTGACGCCACGCTTTTCGAGAAACTGCGCGAGCTTCATCACCGGCCCGGCAATCTCCGGAGATTTGTATTTACCGATCAGTGCAATAGTAGGGAAAGCGGCGGACATGGCCGCATTAAACCATAATTCATCTGCTGCTGGTGCAGTGCAAACCTCATAAAAAACAATGCATTGGCGCTCCATCACAAGGAGTGCTGGTGCGCTGTGCTTTTTGTGTAAAATCGTTCGCATGGCCCAAGAATCACAGGCACTGAACGAACGCGCACAGTTGCTGCTGAAAACCCTGGTGGAACGTTATATCGCCGACGGGCAACCGGTAGGCTCACGTGCACTGTCCAAGTTCTCCGGCCTCGATCTGTCGCCGGCCAGCATCCGCAACGTGATGGCCGACCTCGAGGACATGGGCTTCATTGCCAGTCCGCACACCTCCGCCGGGCGTGTACCGACGGCGCGCGGTTACCGCTTTTTTGTCGACACGCTGCTCACCATCAAGCCGCTGGATCGCGTTGAAATCCACCAGCTCGAAGGCCAGCTGCAAATCGACAACACGCAAAAACTCGTTGCCTCGGCATCACATGTATTGTCGGAACTGACCCGGTTCGCCGGCATCGTCGTCACACCGCGGCGCAGCGGCGGCTTCCGCCACATTGAATTCCTCAAGCTCACCGAGAAACGCCTGCTGCTGATTCTGGTCACCGCTGATGGCGACGTGCAGAACCGCATCATCCAGACCGAGAAGGTTTATTCGCCTTCAGAACTGGTTGAGGCCGCCAACTTTCTCAACCAGAAATTCGCCGGCTGCACATTCGAGGATATCCGCCGTCGCCTCCATGCCGAACTGAAACAGCTGCGTGAGGACATGACGCAACTGATGGCCGCAGCACTCGCCGCCGGCGACCAGGCCGACAGCGAAGCGGCTGAAGACGTGGTCATTTCCGGCGAAATCAACCTGCTCGGCATTGACGACCTGTCGTCCAACATGAGCAAGCTGCGTGAACTGTTCAATTTGTTTGAACACCGCACCACGCTGATTCAACTGCTCGATGTTTCCAGTCGGGCACAAGGCGTGCAGATTTTTATCGGCGGCGAAGCCGGCCTGCAACCGCTGGACGAATGCAGCGTGGTCACTGCCCCCTATGAAGTCGACGGCAAGATTGTCGGCACCGTCGGCGTCATCGGCCCCACGCGCATGGCCTACGAACGGGTCATCCCCATCGTCGACATCACCGCCAAGCTGCTGAGCAGCGCCCTCACCCAGAGGTGAGTGCGCTGCTCGTGAAGGGTGAAAGGTGAATGAGTGAAGGGGTAAAGCGCAAGATCAACCCCGAAGTCTCGCACTTTCAATCCTTCACCCTTCACGAATCAACCTCATGAGCCTTTTCGCCAAAGAACCTCCTTTCAGCCACGGCACTACGCCGAAGATCGGCATCCTGTTGATCAACCTCGGCTCGCCTGCTGCGGCCACGCCCGGCGCGGTGCGCACTTACCTGCGTGAATTCCTGTCTGATCCTTACGTGGTCGAAATTCCGCGTCCGGTGTGGTGGCTGATTCTGAACCTGTTTGTGCTGACCACCCGCCCAGGCGCTTCAGCGAAACGTTATGCCCAGGTCTGGACCAAGGAAGGTTCACCACTAAAAGTTCACACGGCAACACAGACCAACATGCTGCGCGGCTACCTCGGTGAACGGCTGAAACAACCGCATGTCGTCGACTATGCGATGCGCTACGGCCAACCGGCCATCCGCTACAAATTAAATGCACTGAAAGCCCAGGGCTGCGACCGCATTCTGCTGCTGCCGCTGTATCCGCAATATTCGGCCAGCACTACTGCAACTGCTTTCAATGCCGCCTTTGAGGTGGTGGCCAAAATGCGCAACCAGCCGTCCCTGCGCACTGTGAAACACTTCCATGATCACGAGGGTTACATCAAGGCCGTGGCGCAAAGCATCAACGACTACTGGGTCAAGAATTACCGTGGCGACCATCTGGTGCTGAGCTTTCACGGCGTGCCGCGGCGCACGCTGGACCTTGGCGACCCGTACCACTGCGAATGCATCAAAACTGGACGCCTTATCGCCGAACAGATCGGTCTGAAACCGGATTTCTACACCATCAGCTTCCAGTCACGCTTCGGCCGCTCCGAATGGCTGCAGCCCTATACCACCAGCGTGCTGAAGGCACTGGCGCAGAAAAAGGTGGCGCGCGTTGATGTCGCCTGCCCCGGCTTTGTCAGCGACTGCCTGGAAACGCTGGAAGAAATCGCCATCGAAGCCAAGGGCGACTTTGTGAAGGCCGGCGGCCAGGAGCTGCACTACATCCCCTGTCTCAACGAACGTGACGACTGGCTGCATGCACTGACCGACATCGCACTGAAAAATGTGCTGGGCTGGAACAGCACCGCTACAGCAGGCAGCCTCAAGGCCTCGCGCGAACGAGCGCTCGAACTCGGCGCGAAGAAGTAAGCATGCCATTCGTCGAAAGAAGCAGCCAGCCGCGTCTGCATTACGTTATCGATGATTACACCGACCCGTGGGCCAACGCACCGGTCGTCCTGCTGCAGCACGGCAACGGTCGCTCGGAAAAATTCTGGTACCAATGGGTGCCGGCGCTGGCCCGCCACTACCGCGTGGTTCGTCCCGACATGCGCGGCCTCGGCGCATCCGGCCGCGATTTCGATCTGGCGACTGAGCTAACCGAAGAGAATTGCGTCGAAGATATCGCCGCCATCATCAAGGACCTCGGCGTCGACAGCGTGCATTACGTCGGCGAATCCTCCGGCGGCATCATCGGCCTGGGCCTGGCCGCCGCCCACCCGGATCTGGTACGCACCCTCACGCTGGCCGCAACACCCGTCTACATCAGCGACAAGATGAAAGCGAGTTATGCGTTAAAACACGGATCGCGCACTGACGCCATGCGCGACATGGGCATACGCACCTGGGTGGACACCACCAACCGCTCGACGCGTTTCCCGCCGGACATGGGCGAAGGTTTTTTCAACTGGTATGCCGATGAATTCGCCAAGGGCGACATCGAAGTGCTGCTGCGGCTGGTGCAACTGGTCAATGAAGCCAACGCACTGGACTGGCTGCCCAGGGTGCAGTGTCCGGTGCTGGGCCTCTACCCCACCGGCGGCCCGATCACCGACGCCGAACAGGAACGCCTGCTGACCACGCACTTGAAGAATTTCAAACTAGTGCACCTGCCCACCGAATACCACATGGTGCATCACATCGTGCCGGAGGCGTGCACGGCAGAACTGCTGCAATTCCTCGCGCAAAACGTTTAGCAATCGCCGCCGGGAGTCACACTGTCACCGCCTGAGGAAATCGTCCCTGAGAGATATGAGGAACGATTTTGCGAGCGATTTCGGAGCGCCCGACACTTGCGCGATGAAACCCGTTTCCAGAAAGGTTGAGTAGGCGGGCATGCGCTCGAGATCCAGTTTATCCGGGGCAATGAATGCCATGGACCAGTCTGCAAACGCGCGCTGCGTCATAGGGCCATCCCACAACAACCTGTTCTGCTGGTTGCGATCATCCCGGCATATGGTGTCGTAAAGCGAAAAAATATCCGCCTTGCTACCTTCCAGCAACTGCATGAATTCACGGCGGTGGTAGACGAGCAACCCGGTGACGTTCAGACGGGCGTTTTTCTCGCGGGACTGCTGCAGCAGTTCGATCAGGTCCTCAGGAGACATTTCCCTGGTGGCAAGACTCACATAGATCAGCTCATGGGAGCTCATGCGACCGTCTTTCCCACAACGTTAACTATGTAATCAGCATAACCCAAAAGCCGCGGCACAAGGTTCTGGTTGGGTTTTTCAGCAGGCACACCGCAGCGGCATCAATCATCCGGAACCGGTTCTGCATCCTCGTCCTCGTCAGCGCCCTCGTCCGAATCCGACGCCACTTCCATCTGCTGCGGCCCCAGGCCCAGCGAATGCGTGACCGAAGCGCCATCCGCCGCAGTCCAGGTGTCCTCCACCCAGGCGCCGCCAAATTCGTCGATTTCGTTCACTTCCAGCACCGAGCCGAACATGGCGCGCGTGGCGGCGGCGTCGGCTTCCGACAACTGCATCAGCACCGAATCCTTGATTCTCAGCACCCGTACGCGGGTGCCGACAAATACCGGGTTGCCGTTGATGTCTTCAGTTTCAGTATCCATGACTGCCCCAGAGATAAAAGTTGATCAGAATAAACTACAGTAAAAAAGCTGACATAAATACAGGTATACCCGCGTATCCCCGGCCCTGTCGAGTCCACGCACTATAATTGCATGCGTATCCCCTACCCGCCCGGGAGCCCCTCATGAAAACCCTGCTAGTTGCCATTGCTGTAACCGCCCTGACCGCCTGCGGCGCCGAAGTCGCCACCACTGCAGCCACCAGCGCCGCCATCAAAAAACAGGAAGTCGAATCCGGCCAGCAGACCAAGGAACGCGCGCAGAAAAAACTCGATGACGCCGCAGCAGCAGCCGCGGCGCGCCAGCAAACCGAGCAGCAGGCAGACTCTTACAAATAAACATTCCACGACGTCACCCCGCAGCGCTCCCCTTGTGAGCCGCCGGGTTGCCCCCGGCCTGTTGGTTCAGCAATCATGACGCGTGGGCACGCTACGCTTTGCCCACCCTACGTGAGCTGCGCCAGTGCTACTGAAGCATGCTCCAGTAACGAATCGCGCTCAGCCTCGCTACGTCGCGATAAAGCAATCCGCCACAGCGGAAACAAATTGTGCTCCTCCCGATACTCATGCTTGGCCAGCGTACCCGACAAAATCGCGCAATAAATCCCCAGCTCCGACGCATCCACCGGTTCCGCAGCCAGCGCTTCCTCAACCAACAACAGCTGCTCCGCAATCTCGCGATGCTCGCGCAGCATGATCGCGGCAGGCTGGTCGGAGGGTGCCTGCGCTGCACCCAGACTCTTCGCCAGTTCGCCATCTTCAAATGCCACATGCCGCTGCAGCGCAAAGCTGAATTCCCGCAGCAGCGGCGTAGCGGCCCCGGCATCTCTCTGATTCAGCAAACCCAGCGCGCGCGCCAGCAGGCCGTCGATGCGTTTGTGGTCCGCGGACAGCAGCATCAACACGTCGGTCGCCGCAATATCGCTGCGATGGCTGACGGTGACGTGCCACATGCCGTCGGCCTCGACGATGTCCCACGCCAGGTTCTCGCGCAGTTGCAGGTTGAGGCTGGCCATCAGCAGCGACGGTTCCTGGCCAAGGATCAACGTGACGGAAGTCCCGGGCTGCACTGCCTTCACGCGGTCCAGTGCCGCGCCGATGACGTGGCCGGCCTGTTCGTCGCGCAGATCATAGGTGGCAGATGACATAAATATTAAATAAAAACAATGAGTTACAAAAATTCAGCAATAGCCTTGAAATGCACAGGGTTGCCCCCACCTGCAAACGATTCATCCATCAACACATAAATAAAACGTCATGGCGCAGGAACCACAGGACCCCAAACCCGAGAATACCCCCGAAGCTGCCGCTGAAACTGCGGCATCCGCCGACACCCCGCCGGCAGCGGAAACCCCGCCTTCCACCGAGGAGCTGCTGCGCAAGGCCGAGCTCGAAGCACAGGAGCACCGCGATGCGTGGCTACGCGCCAAGGCCGAGACCGAGAACATCCGCAAGCGCTCAGTACTCGATGTCGCCAATGCGCACAAATATGCCGTGGAGAATTTTGCCAGCGAGTTGGTGGCCGTCAAGGACAGCCTGGAAGCCGCACTGGCCGTAGATACCGCTACTGTTGAGAGCATGAAAAGCGGTGTCGAACTGACGCTGAAGCAGCTCTCCGCGGCGTTCGAAAAATCCAACCTCATCGAAGTGAATCCCGTCGGCGAAAAATTCGATCCGCACCGCCATCAAGCGATCAGCATGGTGCCCGCGGACGCCGCACCGAATACCGTGGTGCAGGTGTTGCAAAAGGGTTATGTGCTCAACGACCGGGTGGTGCGCCCGGCCATGGTCATGGTGGCCAAAGCACCGGACGCTTGAAAACCACGACTCCAACCCCACTTACTCCATCACTTAAGCAATCTGTCAGTCGGCACAATGATTTTAAAATTATTGAATAAAATCAATATTTTATGAGTAATTACTCCGGCGCAACTATTTTAGGAACGAGGTAACGACATGGGCAAGATCATCGGCATCGACCTGGGCACCACGAATTCATGCGTGGCCGTAATGGAAAACGGCAAGCCAAAAGTCATCGAAAACTCCGAGGGCGCGCGTACCACGCCGTCCATCGTCGCTTACATGGACGATGACGAAATCCTCACAGGCGCGCCCGGCAAACGCCAGGCAGTGACCAATCCGAAAAACACGCTGTATGCCGTGAAGCGGCTGATCGGCCGGCGCTTTGAAGAAAAAGAAGTGCAGAAGGACATCGACCTGATGCCCTACAAGATCGTCAAGGCCGACAACGGCGACGCCTGGGTGGAAGTGCGCGGCAAAAAAATCGCATCCCAGGAAGTCTCGGCACAGGTGCTGATCAAGATGAAAAAAACCGCCGAAGATTATCTCGGCGAGCCGGTCACCGAAGCGGTGATCACGGTGCCCGCGTACTTCAACGACTCGCAGCGCCAGGCGACCAAGGACGCCGGCCGCATCGCGGGCCTCGACGTCAAGCGCATCATCAACGAGCCGACCGCGGCAGCACTCGCCTTCGGCATGGACAAACAAAAGGGCGACCGCAAGATTGCGGTATATGACCTCGGCGGCGGCACCTTCGACGTGTCCATCATCGAGATCGCCGAAGTCGAGGGCGAGCACCAGTTTGAAGTGCTGTCCACCAACGGCGACACTTTCCTCGGCGGCGAAGACTTCGACCAGCGTCTGATGGATTACCTGTGCGATGAATTCAAGAAAGAATCCGGCGTAGATCTGAGGAAGGACATGCTCGCGCTGCAGCGGCTGAAGGACGCCGCGGAAAAAGCGAAGATCGAGCTCTCGTCTTCGCAGCAGACCGAGATCAACCTGCCCTACATCACGGCCGACCAGTCGGGCCCGAAACATCTGGCGATCAAGATCACCCGCGCCAAGTTCGAAGCGCTGGTTGAGGAACTGATCGCACGCACCATCAAACCCTGCGAAATCGCGGTCAAGGATGCCGGCGTCAAACTCTCCGACATCCAAGACGTGATCCTCGTCGGCGGCCAGTCGCGCATGCCCAAAGTGCAGGAAGCGGTCAAAAACTTCTTCGGCAAGGAGCCGCGCAAGGACGTCAACCCTGATGAAGCCGTTGCCGTGGGCGCGGCCATTCAAGCCGGTGTGCTGAAAGGCGACGTCAAGGACGTGCTGCTGCTCGACGTGACTCCGCTGTCGCTGGGCATCGAGACGCTGGGCGGCGTGATGACCAAGCTGATTCAGAAAAACACCACGATTCCGACCAAGGCGTCGCAGGTGTTCTCGACTGCAGAAGAGAACCAGAGCGCGGTGACCATCCACGTGCTGCAGGGCGAGCGCGAAATGTCCAAGGCCAACAAGTCGCTGGGCCAGTTCAACCTGACCGACATCCCGCCGGCACCACGCGGCATGCCGCAGGTCGAGGTCACATTCGACATCGACGCCAACGGCATTCTGCATGTGTCGGCCAAGGACAAGGCCACGGGCAAGGAAAACAAGATCAAAATCCAGGCCAGTTCGGGACTGTCGGAAGAAGAAATCCAGCGCATGGTCAAGGATGCCGAGGCCAACGCCGAAGAAGACAAGAAGCTGCGCGAACTGGTCGACGCCCGCAATCAGTGCGACGCAATGATTCACAGCGTGAAAAAATCGTTGACGGAGCATGGCGACAAGGTCGAAGCGGAAGAGAAAGGCAAGATCGAAGCGGCACTGAAGGAAGCCGAAGAAGCGATCAAAGGCGAAGACAAGGCCGACATCGAAGCCAAGACCCAGGCGCTGGCGACGGCTGCGCACAAACTGGCCGAGCAGATGTACAAGGATCAGCAACCAGGTGACGCCACGGGCGGCGAGCAGCCAGCCAGCGGTGAAAAATCCGCCGGGTCCGGCAAAAAGCAGGACGATGGTGATGTAGTGGATGCAGAGTTCGAAGAAGTGAAAGACAAGAAGTGAATGCGTAAAGGGTGAAGGGTGAAACGAAACCATCGCGATTTGCGGGCCTGGCAGCAAGCGATCGAACTGGTTAAAGACATCTATCGACTGACTGCTGATTTCCCTGACACCGAACGTTACGGCCTCACGTCGCAAATGCGGCGTGCGGCTGTTTCCGTTCCCGCAAACATCGCCGAAGGATCGGCACGCTCAGGCACCAAGGAATTGCTTCATTTTCTGAGCATTGCAAGCGGCTCCTTGTCGGAACTGGACACCTTGACTGAAATAGCAAAACAACTGGAATACGTGGCTGATGCCAAACCGATACAAACGAAAATTGATGATGTTGCTGGACTGATCATGGGGCTGCGGGCGTCTCTCCTCAAAAAGGTGTGACCCTTCACGCATTCACCCTTCACGCATTCACGTTTCTGAAAAATGGCGAAAAAAGATTATTACGAAGTACTGGGCGTAAACCGCGACGCCTCCGAGGACGACCTCAAGAAGTCGTACCGCAAGCTCGCCATGAAATGGCATCCGGACCGCAATCCGGACAACCCCAAGGCTGAAGAAAATTTCAAGGAAGCCAAAGAAGCCTACGAAGTCCTGACTGATGCGCAGAAACGCGCAGCCTATGACCAGTTCGGCCATGCCGGTGTCGACCAAGCGGCGGGCGCTGGTGCGGGATTCGGCGGATTCTCCGATGCCTTCGGCGACATTTTCGGCGACATTTTCGGCGGCGGTGGTGCTGGCGGCGGCAGGCAGCGCTCGACTGTGTTTCGCGGCGCCGACCTGCGCTACAACCTTGAAATCTCGCTGGAAGATGCCGCGCGCGGCACCGAAACGCGCATCCGCATCCCGGCGATGGAGGAATGTGAAACCTGCCGCGGCAACGGCGCCAAACCCGGCACCCAGCCCACCACCTGCACCACCTGTGGCGGCCACGGCCAAGTGCGCATGCAACAGGGATTTTTCTCCATCCAGCAGACCTGCCCGCGTTGTCACGGCACCGGCAAAATGGTCGCCAGTCCCTGCGGCACCTGCTCCGGCAGCGGCCGCGTCAAGAAACACAAAACACTGGCGGTCAAAATTCCCGCTGGCGTCGACGACGGCGACCGCATCCGGCTGTCGGGTGAAGGCGAAGCCGGCGTCAACGGCGGACCTTCGGGCGATCTCTATGTGGTCATGCAGATCAAGCCACATGGCGTATTCACCCGCGACAACAACGACCTGCATTGCGAAATGCCGGTCAGTTTCAGCACTGCTGCACTGGGCGGAGAAATCGAAATCCCCACGCTCGACGGCTACGCCAAAATCAAGATTCCCGCCGAAACCCAGAGCGGAAAAATATTCCGCCTGCGTGGCAAGGGCATCAAGGGTGTGCGTTCAAGCACCCACGGCGACCTGCTGTGTCATGTGGTGGTCGAAACACCAGTCAACCTGACCGCGCGACAGAAAGAGCTGCTACAAGAGTTCGAATCCATCAGCAGTGCGGATGCCGGACGTCACAATCCGCGCGCACAATCCTGGATGGACCGCGTCAAGGCGTTTTTCGCAGAATAAAACTGGACAGCAACATAAAAAAGCCGGCGCAGACGCCGGCTTTTTTATTGAGTGCAGCAGATCATTACTGCTGCAGATTGCCTTCGCGCACCACTTTTGCATACTTCGAAATTTCGGACTTGATATAAGCGCCAAAGCTGGCGGAACTGCCGCCCAGCGGATCGGCACCCAGACTGCCCAGCCGTTGCCGTACATCCGGCAGTTGCAGGGCCTTGTTGATGTCAGCATTGAGACGGCTGATCGCAGCAGCCGACGTACCCGTTGGCACCACAGCGCCATACCAGTTGATCATGTCGTAACCGGCCACGCCCGACTCCGCCACCGTTGGCACGTCAGGCAACGCCGGATTGCGCTTGGCACTGGTCACCGCCAGTGCGCGCATGCGGCCATTCTTGATATGCGGCACGGCCACCGGCGCGGTATTGAATCCGACCTGTACCTCACCAGAAATCAGCGCGACTGCGGAAGGTGCCCCGCCCTTGTAGGGCACATGCGTCATGTTGATCTTCGCCATGCTCTTCAGCAGTTCGGCAGCGATGTGCTCGGGGCTGCCGCCACCCGAGGAGGCGTAGTTGATGGATTTGGATTTTGCCAGCGCCAGCAGGTCAGCAACGCTTTTCGGCGCAGACGACGGCGGCACCACCATGAACATCGGCACCGATGAAATATTGATCAACGGCGAGAAGTCGCGCACCAGGTCGTAATTCAGTTTCTTGTACAGCGATCTGCTGATGGCATGCGACACAGATATGAACATCACCGTGTAACCGTCGGGTGTCGCTTTTGAGGCAATTTCTGCAGCGATATTGGCGTTTGCACCCGGCCGGTTGTCAACGATCACCTGCTGGCCCAGGCTGTCGGTGAGTTTGGCCGCGACCGTGCGCGCCATGGTGTCAGTGCCGCCGCCGGGAGCATAACCCACCAGGAAACGTATGGATTTGACCGGATAAGCATCGGCGGCCATCGCACTGCCTGCCCATGCGGCAGCAGCCAGCAGGGTAATACTGATGATAATTTTTATCATGCTCCACTCCTCGTCGTTTTCGACATACGGTCTGCTGAAGAAAAATGCTGCCGGCTATCCTGCCGCCACGGCTTGCAATTTCGGATTGCGCACCTGCTTCACCACGGCCTCGGCAAACGACCGGGTATTGCCTTTGCCTCCGAGATCACCGGTACGCACATTGCCATCGGCCAGCGCGGCATCCACCGCCGACTGGATGGCCTGACAGGCCTGCTGGTACGCCGGTTTGCCATGACGCAGGCCCAGCCACTCGAGCAGCAGCGCTGCAGACAAGATCATACCGCTGGGATTGGCGATCCCTTTTCCGGCGATGTCCGGCGCCGAGCCGTGACCCGCATTGGCAATGGCGTGTTTATCGCCGGCGTTGATCGCAGCCGCCAGACCCAGCCCACCGGACAGGGCTACCGCCAGGTTCGACAGGATGTCGCCGAACATATTGGTAATCAGAATCACGTCGTGGCGTTCCGGCCGGCTGTAAATGTCAGCAGCCATCGCATCCATGTCCATTTCCTTCAGTGTGATGGCCGGATGCGCTTTCGCTTCGGCAAAAGCTTCACCCATGAACAGACCGTCGGTCATCTGCAGCACATGGCGCTTGCCCACCGCGGTAATGCCTTTGCGGCGGCGCGCCGCATAATCAAACGCGACTTTGGCGATGCGCCGCGAACCCTGGCGTGTAATCTTGCGCACCGACAGCGCCACATCCTCGGTCGGCATGAATTCGCCGATGCCCTGGTACATGGTGCGGTCGGAATAAAAACCCTCAGTGTTTTCGCGCACGATCAGCACATCCAGATCACGGCGGGCATCGGGCATGCCCGGGCGACTGCGTGCCGGACGCAGGTTGGCGTAGAGATCCAGCCGCTTGCGAATGGTGCCGGGAATGTTGACGCCGCCCTCGGCCAGCGGCGGGTAATCGGTCATGCCGCAGGGCCCGACGATCACGCCATCGGCATCAATGGCGGCCTGCAGTGCAGCGTCGGTCAGCGTGGTGCCGTGTTTGCGATGGCTGGCCATGCCGACCTCGATGTCGGTAAAGCGCAAGCCCAGTGAAAATTCCGCATCCGCCGCCTTCACCACCGCTGTTGCCGCGGCAATGATTTCCGGGCCAATGTCGTCACCTGCCATAACAACGATATTCATGAGGGAAGCTCCTGTCGTCTGAGGGCGCATTGTAACCGGACTCCTCATGCCCCGGGCCAGACATGGGGTAGCATTCCGGCGACGCGCTCACCGAAAAACCATGGAATACATCATGAATCGAATACTGATCACTGGTGCTGCCGGCGCCATCGGCAGTACGTTGCGGACGGGGCTACGCGGTCACTATCCTTTGCTGCGCTTCTCCGATATCAAAGAGATGTTGCCCGTAGGTCCCGACGAGGAACTGGTGTCCGCCGATTTACACGATTACGCTGCGGTAAAAGCTGTAATGACTGGAATGGATTGCGTGGTGCATCTCGGCGGCATTCCACGCGAGGCATCGTGGCAGGACATACTCGCCGCCAACATCATCGGCACTTACAACGTGTTCGAAGCTGCCCGCGAATGCGGCGTTAAACGGGTGATCTTCGCCAGTTCCAACCACGCCGTGGGTTATCACCGCGCGGCGCAGGCCATCGGCATCGACGTCGAACCCCGGCCCGACAGCCGTTACGGCGTATCCAAGGTATATGGCGAAGCGCTGGGCCGGCTGTATGCCGACAAACACGGCATCAGTATAGCCTGCCTGCGCATCGGATCGTTTCGGGAAAAACCAACGGATGCACGGCAACTGTCCACATGGATCAGCCCGCGCGACATGGTGCAGTTGGTGCGCTGTTGCATAGATGCGCCGGATTTTAACTATCTGACGCTCTACGGCGTGTCGAACAACACGCGCAGCCGCTGGAAAAATCCGCATGCGGCGCGTATCGGCTACGTGCCACAGGACAATGCCGAAGCGTACGCCGCCGCGCTGGAACAAAAAACGGACACCGGCGCCGCGGCGGAATTCCACGGTGGCGCCTTCTGTGACCTGGAATTAACCAATAAAATCAATAATATAGATTAACTCGCCGGGCGCAGGCGCAGACCTGGGATCAGGCGCGGTATTTCTCCACCGTTTTCCAGTCGATATCAAAACCGAAACCCGGCAGCGCGTTAAGGTGCACCTGCCCGTCTTTCACCTGCGCGCGCTCGGTGAACAACTCGAACCACAGCGGATCGCGGTCGGCATTGCCATGCGATTCCACGCCGAAACCCAGTCGCGGGAACGCGGAAACAAGGTGGGCATGAATTTCCGGCACCAGATGCGGCGCCACGCGCACGCCATGCTGCTCGGCGAGATGGCTGACACGCAATGATTCAGTAATGCCGGCAAACCGCGTGGCATCAAACTGCATGAAACCCAGCGCGCCGCTGGTGATGAAATCGCGCGCAGTGAAACGCGTCATCTCGCGCTCGCCATGCGCCAGCGGGATGGTCGTGTTCTTGGCCAGCACCGCAAAATCGGCCGGCTGCAGGTACCAGTGCAAAGGCTCCTCCAGCCAGTAGATGTCATACGGCTCTACTGCATGCGCAAAGCGGATGCAGTCTTCCAGATCGTAAGCCGCGTTCATATCCAGCATCAGCAATACATCCTTGCCAATCGCCGCACGCGTTAGCTTGATGCGCTCGACTTCCTTCTCGATGCTCAACCCCGAGGTTTTCAGCTTGACCGCGCGATAACCATTCTTGACGAACCCCGCCAACTCATCTGCGCACACATGTAATGGCGCATCAAGTTCGTAATAACCGCCGGTGGCATAAGTAAACAAAGGTTTACCCTCGCCCCCCAGCAGTTTCCACACCGGCACGCCCAGCGCCTTGCCCTTGATATCCCACAACGCAATGTCGATGCCACCGATGGCCGCCATGATCTGCGGCCGATCACCCCGCGGCAACGGCTGCGGCAAACCATCGCGCCCGCCCATACCCGTAGGCCGCGGCGAAGTCAGCGACAGCAGCTTCTCCCACACCGCAATCTGTGCCGTCGCGTCCATGCCCTTCACCACCTCGCCCAACTTCTCGACGTACTGGCAGATGTCCTTCAACGGCGAACCATGAATCTGTCCGATGCCAGTCAGACCGTCATCAGTCTTGATCTCCACCAGCACTACGCTGGAACTGTGCAACTCCTCATGCGCAGTCCAGAGCGTGTGTTTGAGCTTGACGGAAACGGCGTGAGCTTTGACTGAGGCGATACGGGTCACAGGGAAATCCTTAAAATTATCAATAAAATCAATTATTTATGAAAAAACAGCAATCCGTGACCGCCACTATCCATCCCCTTGTGAGCCGCCGAGCAGCGCAGTCGCGCCGGGGGAAATCGGCGAGCACTGGGCGAGCTGCGCAAGTCATTGCCAGAGCAACACGCCAACCCGCCCCGACACACTGACCGTCATCGCGCCGGTCCGCGAGTTGCGCAGCCGCCCGGCGCGACGAGCAGCGCAGGGAAGCCGAAGGCCGGCGAACCAGGGCGGCCTTTTCTTTGGCGATGTTATATTTCACGGACCCAACAACAAAGATCATCTATCCTGATTAATCAATGCCGCTCTGATGATCGAGTCTATGTTGTGTAAGTAATAGCAGGTCATCCCAAACCCAACAATTAGAATCCAGTCCGTAAGTATCATGGCTTTCCCCCTTTTGGCTTTGGCTTGAATAATGAATCCATAGCGCGCTCAAAATCCTCGCCCTTACCATCAAGGCCGAGTTTTTTTGCAGCAGCAATGAAGCGCGCAGACTGAGCCGGGTTGTCCGGCTTAGTCTTTTGTTTTCGCTTTTTTGCTTTTCCTTTTTCTCCAGCCATATTCATCCAGCAGTAGTACGGTAGGTTAGGCGCTTACCTTTGACGCCCGCCAGTATGTTTTCTGCTCTGGCCAAATCATCAACCCCAAGCGCAACCCGATTGTTATACCGGAAGTCGAATTCCGCAAGGTAGCGGTTCAAATGGTTGTGAGAGCAGTGCTGGTAAACGCCTTTCATGCCGCGCTTAAATATTGAGAAGAAACCTTCAATCGTATTTGTTGAAACGTTCTTATCATCGAACGATACATACTCTCCAATGCCGTGCCGCACGATGCCATGCTTATCGAAATAGCGTTTCAGGCCGTTGTAGCGATTGTTGTACT